>CAACVD010001198.1_pt1 | contig 12423 bp, 23 predicted proteins | sample 2381771 | NCBI WGS metagenome assembly CAACVD01 (sample SAMEA5211965, study PRJEB30684) | marine metagenome | biome: Marine; feature: Epipelagic; material: Water | collected 2015-10-15 | depth 15 m | reverse complement strand
CACTTGGAAAAATAATCTTATGCATGGAAAAGGAACTTTAACAACCAAAGATGGAACTGCAGTTGAAGTAGAATATGATAATGGACTGAAGGTCAGTTAGGTAATGAAAAAACTAATACTAATAATGGCAGTACTATTTGTATATTGTGGAAATGTTAGTGCTGAAGAGATAATTTGGGTTTGTCCTACTAATTATGGAAATGATTTAATGTATAAATTTATAGGTAACGTGGTCTATAAGAGAAAGAATAAGAAATGGATAAATCTACATACTGGAAAAACTTATGATGGTGAAATTGTCCCAGAGTATAAATTTCAAAAGATAGTAAAAGAAAATAAAATAATATTTCATGGTTCCTATGAGGAAAATGATGTTTATGGAACAACAGTTTATGATTTAAAGGAAGTTACTATAAAAACTTATATAACTCCAAAAGACCATTCAGAACCTTCAAAATTAGAGTTCACAAATATTTGTAAAGAACAATAAGTTATAATTAAAAAACTAGTCTTACAAGCATCTATAGATTCCATTTAAGATTCATAGAGAGCTGTTAAACATAAATTAGGTAGATTATACTATAATTTTATTAATAGTTTTATAGGAGGAATTATGGGTGGTATAAATTACAGTGACGATAATGGCAAAGTAACAATTCGTACGAATAGAGATGGTTTCCCAATGTGGGAATATAAAAGTTTATTAATGACTGAAACAAATTTAAAACAAGAAGGAGATAAAGGCTGGGAATTAGTTTCTATAGTGCCACATGAAAATAGTTGGAGAGTTAAAGCCTTTATTTTTAAAAGACCCAATTTAACAGCTTTCTAGGAGGATAGTATGAAATACATTTCAATAATATTATTGAGTTTGTTTATAGTGTGTAATGTAAATGCTACTGCTTATACTATAAAAGATGTATGTAAAGAAACTGAAACAGCTGTAATTGATTGGGAAAATTCAAGAATAGGGGCAATAAAAAGAAAAGTAGATGCAGAGGAATATCAAGATATCTTAGATAGCTTATCAAAAATGTCTAAAATATATCATTATCTAGATTGCAGAGAAGAGTTAGGAGGATAATATGACTTTATATAGATGTTTATTAGCAGATGGTCGTTAAGCTTTTTAAAAGTTACCTAAAGGAAGATAATAATGTTTTATTTTAGTATATGGGTTTTAAGTTTTATATTGGCTGGTTTAGTTTTAACCCTAACAGTAAAGTTTCATAAAGGTTATTATATTCCAACATGGGAAGAGGCATTAAAGTATGTTCAGATTATTATTTTATGTATGATATTTGCTACTCTCAATTGTATATTTTTTGTTTTATTATTTAATCAAACATGAAAGGAAATAAAATCTAATTATGTATCAATACCTTCTAATAAAAGCTATTCTAATTACAAATCCAGCAAATTATCATGCACCTAGTTATAATGCCACTACCTTTAAACTTTTTCAAAGTAAACAAGCATGCTATGAAAGACTATTAGTCATGAAAGAGAATTTTGAAAAAAGTTCTCCAGAAAACGTAGAATTGATTGTGGACAATGATGAATATAATAGTGATGTATTAATTTTGAAGATGCCAGTTTCAGCTCGTATAAATTACTATACTTGTCAGAAGGTACTAATAGAAGAAATAAAAGAATGAAAATTATACTTTCTATAATCTTTATGTTTTTATCTGTTCCATCTTTTGCAGACTTAAAAGGTAAAGCTTTATTCTGTAAAATGATATGGTCAGTTGGAGGTTATATTTTTAGAGATAACTATGAATATCAAATGTATTGGATTGGACAAAAAAATGATACTTATTTTGTGGACATTACATCCTTGCGTAAATACGAATTGAATCCAGAAGAGATAACTTTATATGATGAGAAAATAAACAGAAAGACTTTAAAAAGATTTGATTTTCTAGGATATGATAAGGGTCAATGTGAACTTACTGAGTATAATAAAATAAGAGATAAAATTGTAGAGCATAAAAATAAACTACAAGAAGAATACAACAAGAAGTTAGAAGGAAATAAACTTTAATTAAAAACTACATATAAAATACATAAAAAAACTGCTAATAAAATATAATTTTTTATTTCATTTTGTTTCTTTAATGCTTTTACAGTATCAGAATCAGACTCTTCTTTTTTATTAAATTTTAATTTCTCATCTTCATAATTATTATTTCTTTTTTTATTATCTACATAATAGGAAGTAGTCGTAATATTAAAATCAGTAGTATGGATTCTATGTCCAGCTTTAAAATTACTAGGTAAATCATTTTTATTTTTAACATCGTCTATTGAGTCTAGAAATTTTATACGACTATCAGCACCTTCAGGATGAGGAATTGCAGAATAAGGTGAGTAAACTCCTTCAGAGTTTTCTTTTATTTCAAAACTAACTGATATTTTATCAATATTTTTGCTGAAAAACTTTTTAGATAAATCTTGAAATTTGTCTTTATCAACCAGAAAAGTAATATTAACACCTGAAGATTTGTAAGCTCTTAGCAATGCATGAGGAACATAATTAATTGCTGGAACAATAGCAACATTTATTTCTTTTTGAAATTCATTTTGTCCAAAGAATGAAAACATTTTTTGTTCTAGTAGTTCTGTGAATTTACCTGTTCCAATAATAGCTGAAGCTGAGTTATCTAGTGGTGCTTCAATATCGTTTATTTTGCTTTTATTTTTTTTAAGTTTTTTATCAGGCTCATAATTTTCAGCATAGGAAATATCATCTTTTAATTTAATATCAAATAATGATAAATCTATCCATGTATTTTCTATTCTTTCGTATTTTACTATTTCTTCTGTTTTATCCTTGTTATCTATTTCATATAAATATGATTCCTTATTTTCTATACTTTCGTTATTTTTAACTAATACTTCTAATAGAGATTCTTCATTCATTATAATATCTCACACTATTAATTATGATTAAAAAAACTTTTCACCATGTGGTTCATGGATAGTACCACCAAAACCTAGTAGAAAAAACCATATAATAAGACCAATAATACCAACATAAATTAATATTTGATTAATATTATTTGGGTGTTCTGGGTGTGCAATTTGAAAAAAACCACAAGCTATTGCACCAATACTAGCTACTAATAGAAATTCCATAATTAAAGAATCTTTGTACCTTTCTTTAGGTTTTCTTTCGCCCACAATGGTTGGAGATTAGTATAATGAAAACATTTCTTTTGTTCTTCTTTATCAGTTAAATCAAATGAACTAACTGGAATAATATGGTCAATATGCCAAGTATCATAAGAATGATTTTCCCATGTCATTCCTTCTTTAAATTGGCTTTCAATATGTTTATATGCAGTTTTAATATCACAACCTAATAATTCTACTGTTTTATTTTTTTTCTTTGCTCCATACCTTTTAAATATTTCCAACATTCTTATTCTTAATTTTGAAGCAAATCTAAACTGTTTATCATTTTTAAATCTTTCTTTTCTAGTAGTTCTATTGTATATACTAGCCACTAATTTTCTTTTTTCTGATTTATTATATTTAGCTAACGACTCTTTTCTTGCTTTAGTTTTAGAATACTTTTCTTGAAAAGCCTTTTTGGTTGCTTGTCCTTTTTCACTATTTCGATATCTAGATAGTCTTTTATTTCTATTCTCTATTTTGCTTTCTTGAGATGTTTTTTGATTTTCATATTGTTCTTGTAACAAACAACCACAAGATTTCGCATGACCTAGTCTAAGGTTTTGACCAGCAACAATTTTTTCATTACCACAATCACAAACACACTTCCAATAATAAGTAGTAGAATTTTTATACTTTTTTAAATGACTGTAAGATACAACAGTAAGTCTAGTAAACCTTTGACCAGTTAAATCATTTTTAAACTTTGGTTTATATAAATTCGTAGTAATCATCTAAGAGTTTCCAGTCCTTTAATCTTTCATTGTAAGGATATGATTGTTCCCACATAAGATATGTAGTTTCTGCCATTCTAAGACTTCTTTCTCTTTCAGACCAACCACAAAGCACTTCTCTTTTATCAGTAGGTATTTTCATTAAAGCAAGATGAGTGTTAATAGTATATCTTGTGCTATGAAAAACTTTTGTAGGTTTGCCATGTGCATTTTTATTTAATCGCTGCTCTTTTGGAAATCCTAAATTATCTTTATGTCTACTAAATATTTGACTGATAGCTGGACTTCTTTTGTTGTCTGCTCTATTTGTTTCTACTTGTAGCAAGTATTTATCATTGCCCTCTGCTAGTAGTCTATCTATTATCTTTTCACATTTAGGAGTAATTGGTACATACCTTTCGCCCATTTTATGCATATCTTTTTGTTTCTCTTCAGGAAGATACATACACCTTATATTTTGTTTAATTACTATATTTTCTCTTTTCAGATTAGCTAGTGTTTCAAGTCTACTTCCAGTATACATGCCTAATAAAATCCAATCTCTTAAGTGTGGAGCATTTTTCATTTGTGTTGTTTGCTCTGCTAGTAATAGTTGTAAATCTTCTAATAACCATGCAACCCTATTAATGCCAATCCATTTTGATTTCTTTTCAAATTCATGTTCAGCAAAAGGATTTGATTTGTCTTGCAGTATATTCAGTAATTTTCTTTTTTTAAGAAATTTGTAATAACCATTTAAAGCAGTCTTATACTTTCTTAAAGTGCTAATCTTACACCCATAATCTTCTTTGATATTAAAAAATCTCTGTACTTCAATCTCACTTAAGTTGTCTACTGTCTTTATATGCTTACCAAAGTTTTTTATTATTTTGATATGTTGTTTTGTTTCTTTTTCACTTAGGTCTTTATTTCTATACTCTTCATATTCTTTTAGATAGCTAACAAAAGGAATAGTTTTGCCTATTGCTACTTCAACAAATTGGTTAGTCTTTTTATCTTTAATTTCAAAGTTACCTTCTACTGGTGTATACAATTCTTGTCCTTGTGGAGATACAAATTGTTTTGCACTATCCTCTACCCTTTCATATTCTTTGTCTAATAATTCAGTAAGACCTTGTCTATCCTCATCAGTCTTAGCTTCCATTCTCTTTGTTTGTAATTCATTTATTACCTTTTGATGTTCAAATGCTAATGTTTCTACTTTACCTTCTTTGGCTTGTCTTCTAGCTTCTATTTCCATTTTAAGTTGTGCCAACAACAAATCTCTTTGCAGTATAGCTTTATCTCTCTCCTCAGGATATTTAGCACCAGTTGACTTAGCAAATGATTTTTTCCCTCCAAAAAGCACACTATCCTTGGGATTCAGTCTAAAATAAAAGTGATATCTTTTCTTTCTAGGTCTTAAATATTTAGGGTTTTTACCTTCCATTTGCCCTATATTTTAGCAAAAAATGGAGGTTTCGTAAAGCTATTTGTGACCACTATTTGTGACCACCTTTCTAGATAGTAACCCCAGATTACTGGGTTTGTAAAGCTATAAAGGGTTTGAGTTGAGTTTGGCGTCCCCAACGGGAGGGAATCTCAATTATGTGGAAACCACTAATAATCCTTATTTTGCAACCTTTCTGAGATAATCTCTTCAGGTATTTGTGACCACCTATTGTGACCACTATTAAAAATACTATATATAGTATATCAAATAAGGGAACTCATGTCCCTATAAAAGGAACAAATGACCTTTTGTATTGGTAAAAACTAGGGTGTTGCAAGTATCGTACATGATATTAGGGTACCCATATTTGCACAGAAAATACCTGATTACTGCATATTAGCAAGGGTACGTAAACAAACGCATGCCCCTATATATACATATAATGAAGGTCAAACATGATTGACAAATATACTAGGGTTTGATAAAATTAACCTTTATTGTGAAAATCATTACATTGTTAAAATTATCAGAAAAAGCTTGCATTTCTGGGCTTTTTGTGTTATAATGTAATTATAAAGCAATAAAATTATTTTTTTTGCAGAAGTGTGTGTAAAGACACGTGGAAGTCAAAGTCTTAGTGGCACTCTAAATACGAATTCAAGCTGTATAAATAAGTGAGAGAGAACAGCACCTACTCAATTCCCAATAAATTTTAATAACTAACAAAAAGGATTTGTTATGCACTATAGCTATGACAGGTTATCTGTATCTGAAGTTGCTGATTTATTGGATACAGAAACTACCTATGTTTACAAACTAATAAGAGAAGGTGCTATAAAGCCCTACTCTAAAAACCCATTAATAATAATCAGAGCAGAAGTACATAAATATTTACAAGCAAGACTGCCAAAACAGTTTATGCCCACTTGGAAGAATGCACCTACTAAAGAGGTAAATTCATGGACATAGATATTACAAAATCTGAAAGAGGATATATAAGAGCCATGGCTAGAGAGCTTCTAGTTAATGGCAGAGTCAATAATGTACCTGATGCAATTCAAATGGCAGAAGAACTAATAAATGAAACCACATACACATACGAAGGAACTAAGAATGAATTGGAAAGAAATAGAAGTAAATAATGATGCTAATAATAAAAAATTAGTTACAAGCAATAAACAGATAGTTTTGCTGGAATATTGTTGGGTAGCCCAAAGACAAAAGTTTGTAAATATGAATGACTTAACTTTGGAAATGAACAAAGCCCAATTTAATGAAATATACAAAGACTTTATGCCCAAAAGAACCAGCATAAGAAAAGAGATATTACCAAGTGATTTTATTACGAATACAAACAAAGAAACTAATAGTGTGTGGAATATGGATATGCTTCCACAATACAAGGAGAATATAGTTGAAGTAAAACCTGGTATAAAAACTTTTAATCTTTGTGCATCTTCAAAAAGATATAATCTTGAAGGACAAGTAAAAGAGCCCACTATATTTTTAAATCATCTTTTTTATTTGCTAGATGAAAATAAAGATGCAGTTAACTATGTCTTGAAATGGATTACACATTTAATTTTCAAACCTGAAACAAAAATGACAACTGGTCTGATGATTTCTGGAGGACAAGGAACTGGCAAGACTACTCTCACAGATATTATTTCTGAATTAGTTGGAATAAATAACAGCATAGCAATAAGTCCAGCAGAAATTAAATCTGACTTTCAATCTTTTCTTATTGGTAAGAGATTAATTGTAGTTGAAGAGATTCATGAAAATCATAACTTTCAGCTTTATAATAAAATCAAACATTTGTTTACCAACAAAAAGATTTTTATAAATCCTAAAAATGAAAATGGCTATGAGATAAATAATCATGCACATTTTATTTTCTTATCTAATCATGCCAATCCATTACCCATAGATGAAGATGATAGAAGATTATTTTATTGGCATTCAAAAGCAGTAAAGAAAGATGCTAAGTATTATTCTGAACTTTATAGCTTCATTGATAACAATGGCATTTATGAAATAGCAAAGTATTTGTATCAAAACATATTGCCAACTATTCAAAAAGAATTTGCCCATGTCCAGCCATTGATTACTGATGATAAAGTTGAAGCTGGTATATCATCTGAAAATCCATTAAAGACTTTCATACTTGAAGGACTAGAAGAGAAAGAAGGAATGTTTGCTGATGATGTTTGGTTCACATGGCATGACCTAATTGAATCATTGCCTGATGAATTTAACAAAATAAAAAGCAATACAGTATTAATAGGTTCAGTCTTCAAAGAGTGTGAATTAAAAAAAGCAAGACATACTATTGATAGCAAGAAGGTGCTTTGTTGTTGGTTTAATAAATCAACTGATAGCTTGAAGTGGAAGGACAATACCATAGCTGGCAGAAAGAAAATCAAAGAACAGAAAATGTCATACATGGCAATAGACACATTTCAAAAAGAATGGGTGAGAGGTACTAGTTCAAAGTATGGACTTTAAGTGTGGACTCAAAGTATGGACATTACCAAAACACATAAACTTACAGAAAGGAAAAATATAAATGCAAGACAATACAAAACCTTGTAAAAGCTACAATATTCCACATTGTAGAACGAATTTAGATGTCATTAATAACTTGTTATTAGATGCTATAAAACCTACTACACCAGAGATACCAGTACACCCCAAGTGTCCACAGTCTGTATTAGATTTAATCATTGAAAGACTTAATGCTACTGTGCCAAAGCTGAGTATGATATTTCCAGATAACCCATGTCTAATCTATATGGGAAGCATTGATAAGAAACATGGTTATGCCATGCACCAGGTACCTAAGATGCTTCAGAAGTATGGAGTTAATATTGGTCTGCACAGATACATTTATAGATTTCTAGTTATGGGTGGAGAAATACCTGATGTAGATTCAAATGGAGATGCCTGGGAGGTAGACCATGTATGTGGCAATAGAGCATGTATAAATCCCACACATTTAAGATTACTTACAAAACCAGTTAATAGACAACTTGGCAATCATCAAAACTTGCACATGGGTGGATAGTTATGAGCAATGAGCATGATAAGAAACTAGTAGAACTGGAAAAGAAATTTGAGAATGGAGTTGATGTTGTCAAAGAGATAGAAGAGCAATATGAATATGCTAAATCTAAGAACTATACAAACTCATCACTAAAGGCTCTGGAGTTATTGGTAAAAGTTAGAGGTCGTTCAGCACCAGATGAAGAAGAAAAAGATATAAAAAAATTAACTCACGACATAATGAATAGCACCAACATTTGTGGTTTTAATTATTGGTTAGATTTAGGAATAGCAAATAACTATGTGCTTGATTATGCCAACATAGAAGAATCAATTTTAAACCCAGCAATGTTAAAAGAAGATGGAAGAAGAGAAAAGCCACCCACTAAAGAAGCAATCAATTTTTTAAAAGACAATCAACCATACCAATGGGAATTACAAAAATTAAGAAAGGAGAAAGGAAAAAAAGCATGGGAAGAAAAGAACTATTACAAACCAGAGCAATGAAACAACTAATACACTTGTTTGATATTTTCATAAAGCTAGAGGATTTAAAAAATAAGTATGGAGCAAAAAGAATTGAAGAAGAATTTTTAAATTTAACAAAGGAAAAGTATAATGAATAACATTTCAGACCATAATTTAATTCATAAAGATGTTTTAGAAATTACTGAAACAGAAATTGAAGACAAGGTTTATAACCTAAGACAAAGACATAGTGTAAATAATATTTTTTATTCAAAGGGTGTTCAACGTGGTTATACAGAACAACAACTAAGAAGTGAATATCCTCACTTAGAAGATAAACTATTTGATAGCACCTATTTTCATACTGGAGCATATTACATGAAGAGGTATATGTTAGAAGCCATTTACAATTACCTTTCAGCATTTCATAGAATGGAAGTAGGAAATTTAGATATTGTTATTGGTACTGCTGATAGTAAATCTAAACCTATGCTTGAAGTAAAATACTATGACCAGCAAAATAATAGATGGTTAGATATGCTTGAAGATGTTGATGTAGACCACCAGCAGATAATAGCTGATGGAGAAGAAACTAATGACTTAGACTATTTTGTAAAAGAAGAACCTAAAGAACCTGTCCAACTAGAACTAGATTTAAAACCAAAGTTAAATGTAGTTAAGAATGAAGATAAGGAACAAGAGTAGTTATACCTCTTAATACTCTCAGTCTAGGTAGATTTGCTAATGTGGGTCTACCTAGTTTTTATTAATCTTGATTTTAAATTATTTAAATAGTTATATAAAAATATTGAGCACCAAATTAAAAGTAAAAATAAAATACCTCCAACAATAAAGAAGTCTGCCAAGTTTGCTATTACATATTTGTCAGCAAAAGATATAGCAATAAAGTCTGTTGCTCCTCCTAGAAAACAAGCATCAAAAGTATTAGCTAATATACCTCCACGTATACATATCCAAGGTAATCTATCAAACCAATAAGAGCCTTGCCATTGTCCCCACAAACAAAGAAATGCCAATAAAAAGAAAACTCCATTTCTAAATAATCTTCTATATTCTGGAACATCTAAATCAGAGTTCAAAAGAAACCAATGATTAAGAACAGGTTTTTCTAGAACAATCTTTTCTGTGATTACTATTTCTTTAGATTCATCAGTAATATTTTTATGAGCCCAATGTTTACTATATAAATCTAGAAATATTAGAGGAGATGCCCAAAGGATTAGAATAAGAATTGGTCTTACAGCTTTCATAAATTTAAAGACCTGTCCTGAACTCGATTATATTTCTTACTATTCCATAACCAATAATAACTAACCACACCAAAAAAGTTTTTCCAAAACTATCTTGTAAAGTTTTTAATAATACTTCTTGGAAGTAATTTATACTTTTATCATCTTGTTTATAATTTTTATCATCTAGTCTTTGTTCTGAAGTATTAAAACCTTTCATATAATCTATTTTATCAAGGTTTGCATGAATAAAGCTAACTGCTTCATCAAAACTAAGCTTTTTAGTAGAGTTGTATAACCATTCTATTATATTACTTTCATTTTTAAAAAACTCTTCTTTAACAGTTTTTCCAGTTTTTTTAATTTTATTTGGATTAGTAGAAAATTTTATATGAATGCATTCAGCAATATACCTTTTTCTTCTTAGATTATTCTGCTTATCTTTAAATTTATTGTGGAAGTCGTGCCAACCAAAAATGAATAAAACTATAAAGAATGGTAAAAAGTTTTTAATAATATATATCTCATCAATAAATCTATCATTAAGAGTATATTCCATAACACTTCCTTTATTTTACAAATTTTGTTTTTCTAATATCATTACATATTTTCTTACCAAGAATGATTGTGTACATTTAAACATATTGAACTTATGTCACCATATTTCTTTCCTTGGGCAACAGCCTTTTCATAATTTCTCATACATTTTTGATAAGGTGACATTAACAAATAAAGGATATAAATAACAATTCCTGCAACTAATATAATGACTATAGGTTCTCGTTTATATTTATTTAATAAAGAAAAAAATGCTCCAGTATCCTCTTTTATACTATTACTTATATCTCCTTTTTTTAAATCAGTTGGGTTTTTATCTGATTTATTTTTTGGTTTAGCCCAATTAGGTTTTTTATCCATAATTTAATTCCTCCACAATCCAATTTAAAATACTATTGTAACTTCTTATTAAGTTTACTCTACTTAATATTTAAACTATTTATTTTTTCAAAAATAATAGATGTGATATATTAAAATAAATGGAGTAAGTTATGACAGAAGCACATAAACAAGTTTTAGAAGGCTCTTTATACGAAGAACTAAATAAGTTTGCTTCTAATTCAGACTTTAAATATTCAGGTGATAGAAACGATGAAGGTTTACCCAATGGACAAGGTGAAGCTGATTATGGTTCAGGAGTCGTTTATACTGGTGAATTTAAAGATGGAAAGCGTCAAGGTAAAGGTAAAATAATATTACACCATACAACAGAAGCCACTTGGTATGATGCATATGAAGGTGATTGGGAAAATGACTTTCCTAATGGAAAAGGATATTTAAATATCTCTGCTGGTGGAAGTTATGAAGGTGAGTTTAAAAATGGTCTTTATGATGGTAATGGAGTTTTTGAAGATGATAATGATAATAAATATGAAATCACTTGGAAAAATAATCTTATGCATGGAAAAGGAACTTTAACAACCAAAGATGGAGCTGCAGTTGAAGTAGAATATGATAATGGACTGAAGGTCAGTTAGCTATGAGAGTACTACTTTGTATAAATCTATAAATACTATAGAGATGCCCAAAGGATTAGAATAAAAATTGGATTTAATTTTTTAAACAATTTTATTAATATACTTTACATTGCTGTCCAGTAACTCTTTTTGAAGGTTCACTATGGTCTTTAGGTGTATAATAGTAATTCCAAGTTATTTCTTTTAGGTCAAAAACATCAGAGAAATAATTAGGTACGTTACTAAAAGCTGTGATAATTATTATCTTACCTGGTTTAGTTTTTACTTTTCTGGTGTATCCTTTATACTTTTCTCCTCTATATAAATTCCATTCTCCTTCACTTCTCATATAGACTTCATTATTAGCTATTTTGAAAAGAGTAGTGCCACAGCTAATAATTATCTCTTTTGAAATACCTTGAGTAGTAAATACAAATAGCAGTACAAATAAAAAATATCTCATATTGCTATTGTAAATAGTTTATATGATAAGTAAAGTTAGCTACCTCTTTTGCCAAAAGTTTTAGATGTGATATTATCTTCCTATGGATATATTTAAAAGATTATTTCAAGTTCTGTTATGGATAGGATTTGTAGGATTTGCATTAGGAATTTTTGTTTGGATAGTTTGTTTTACAGAAGGTCGTGATATTTATATTGATGAACTAGATGGTATGTTTATAACTATAACTATACTTTCTTATGTAACAATAGTTGTAACCAGATGGATATTATTTAAAGAATGGATATTCGTTCCTTGGATGAAAGCTTCAACTAAAGAGAATTAAATGAAAATTATA
>CAACVD010001197.1_pt1 | contig 12450 bp, 18 predicted proteins | sample 2381771 | NCBI WGS metagenome assembly CAACVD01 (sample SAMEA5211965, study PRJEB30684) | marine metagenome | biome: Marine; feature: Epipelagic; material: Water | collected 2015-10-15 | depth 15 m | reverse complement strand
CTCTCATATTTAGGCCATTCTAAAAGAAGTTCTCTATAATGTGAGCGCCTGCACTTAAACTCTATAACTACTTTAGCTCTATGGCAAATAGCATCGAAGGGGCTATAAGTATTTATAGCTACTTTGAGCTCGGGTAGGTAGTGCTCTTTAAATTTATAGAATAACTCCGGCTCGTTCATAGGTCGGTATATTGGTTCATAAACTTTACCACTTTATTTAAATGCATATCTTTAGCTTCTGTTCTAATATCATTAGCGCTACTATATTCTCTAGCGTCCCAAAATCCTATAAATTCTAAAAATAAATCTAGCGCAATAGTGGCGCCAAAAGCTTTTGAAGCTTTGGCTCGAATTGCTTTTTTATACTCGTAGCTGTTATTGTCAAACATTGTTCTAAAATTTTACTGTTATTAACTTCGTGTAATAGGGGTATAGCGGTAGCGTCTCTTATTGGTAGGGTAGTACCTACCTCCATTAGTAATACTACCTCTATTATTTTATTTCTTCTTGTAGTACTCATATAAAGTGCGCCCGTTTACTCTCTTAGCTAGTAGTACCTCTCCTTTGTTTAGCTTCGGGTCGCTGGACCAAGCTACGTGCACCCAGTTAGGGTTAGTACCTTCCTCGTATACGTCCCCGCCAAACTCCCATATAACCTGCTTAAATTCAAGCTTAGTTCTTATAAAGTGGAATAGCTCAGCGTTGGTGCCGTTGCCGTAGGTATCGCAGTCTAAATCGAAGGCCGCCGTTTTTTCGTCGTTTATCATATGGTCAGAAGATAATGCGCCCCCTATTTTCTCGTTAAGCTCTTTACTTCTAAAACCGCTACTAACTCTTAGCGGGGCTCCTATAAAATCCCTGCAAGGTTGAAAAATAGCGTTAGCTAGTTTTTTTAGTGCTTCAAGCTGGCCTATATTCGGCTCATTATTAATACCGTGCTTTATAGCTGTAGCGCTATACGTAGCTTCTTTTAAAGTTAAATTTTTACTCAGTTTCATTTTATCGTATTTTCATCTTCTATATAATTTACTATAAAGTGCCTGCTGGTTAAATCGCCTTGTTTTTTTTTATAACCTTTATACTTTTTTAAAATTCGTTTCACGTCTTTATCGTTTTTAGCTTTTGCCCAAGTATTTTTAGCTATCTCTACCCACATTTAAAAAGGCGGTTTTTCTAGGTTTATATTATCTTGCTTTAAATTTAAGCAAATTTTTGGGCTCTTTTCTACAGTAAATTTTATTATATTCCCTGCTTCCATTAAAGAGAGTGCTTTTCCTGCTTCTGAAGGTTTGCAGCTCTCTACATTTGCTATAAATTCTTTAGCAGCCGTAAAGCTTTTACCTACTACCCTTTTAGCTATAGCTTCTAAGTCTCCCGGTAGCCAATTTTTACCAGTATTGGCTTGAGGTTCTTTTATTGTAAGGTCTATATTTTGACCGTCTACGCTTAGCTCTAAATCGGGGAAGGGTGCATTTCTAGTATATAAACCTTCTACCGTTGTAGTAACGCCGTCCTCACTTCTGCTTATTGCGTATACTGTTTCGCTTTTTTGTACTAAGTAGCTACCTAGGTGCCCCTTAGCGCCTCTATCGTGTTTATTCTCGTGCAGTATAGTAACTAGGTGTATATTTTTCTCGGCGCTTATTTTCATAAGCTTAGATACTAACGCTATAGCCTCGGGCTCTTCATTTACCCCGCTGGCTATATCTACTACGCCGTCTATAATACATAAGCTTAAACCTTCTAACCTTTTCAAAGCGTATTCTATTATAGCTAGCCTATCCGTATTAGTATCGGCTCTACGTAGTGCAAAATACTTTAAATACTCTTGGCCTTCCTCTAAGGGTATACCCGCTCTATTTAGTATTCTTTGGTTTACCTTTTGGGCGTGGTAGTCTCCCTGCTCCGTATCGAAGTATACTACCTTACCTTTTACTATACCGCTTTTTAAAATTGTATCGTTATAACCTTTATTTATGCAAGCGCTAGCTAAAGCACTTACGAAATAACTCTTACGGCTTTTTGCTTTCCCTTGTATTAAACTTATATTGCCTGCGGTGCCTAAAACGTAGTTATTTATACCAAAGCGGAGCTCTAAAACGCTAGGGGGGTTTTTTATAAGTTCTGTAGGGTCGAGTAAATACTTTTCTAGTAGGTCCTCGGTCGGCTCTTCGCTCTCTTGGGGTTCGCTTAGTGCCGCCTCGTACTTTTCTACCTCGTTAAGTTTTTTTGGCTTTTGCGTGCCATACCCTAAATCTCTAAGAGCTCGGGCAGCTTCCCTATAGTCGTTATTATATTCTAAAGCAGTTAGAAGCGTAAACGAATTATATAATACTTCAGCTTCTAGAGCTGTGCTTGTACTCCATACCCATAGCGTACCCGTATCTTTAAATACTTTACCGCTGTCCGCTGCTTCAGTTTGTCCCGGCCTTTTAACGTATATATATTTAGAGTCCTCTCGTACTATTGTCCAGCCGTGGCTTTGTAGTACCGTTAGGACGTCTATACGCTCTTTATAGTCGTCCCAAGGGGTAAGCTCATCGCTAGGGGTAGAAACGCTCTTAGAAGCCTTAAATTTAACTTCTAGTTTAGGGGTACGGTCTAGCTCTCTAGCGCAGTTTAGCAAAATAGCCCGCTCTTCGGCCGTAATCCATTGTATAGAGCTCGCTTTATTTTCTAAAGAATAGCCGGGCGTTGGCCAAGCTGCCACCTGCCCACCTATTCCCCTAGTTTCAAAAGTTACCTCTTTAACTTTGTTTTTAGCTAGCTTTTGGTTTCCTTCTATAGTTTTGCACCTATAAAGAAAGTGAAAGCCACCGCTAGGGGTTTGCTGTATTACTAGCTTATTTAATATACTAGGGCCGTTAGCTTCTAAGAGCTCTATAAACTCTTTAAACTCTTCGCCTTCGAAGTGCTTAGCGTCTATATCTAATACCTCTAGGCCATTATACCCACAAACTAAGCCGAGGCTGTCCGTAGTAAACAGCTCTAAATTATCTATTGGAGCTTCTTTGTATTTGGTCCAGTCCTTCAGTAAAGGGCGTTTCTGTCCACTTACTAGAGGTATAGGGCTGTAGCCGTGCTCTAGGTATTTTTTAGCCGCTTGTTTAATCATTATTATAGTAGTAGTTCCCAGTTATTTTTATACTGGTCGTATTTGTTGTTTTTGTTTTTTGGGTCTAACGATAAGCTGCTTTTAGTTACTGCTTCAAAAGGTATTATATAGAACGTATCTATATACCAAATATATATACCGTAAAAGTCTACTTCGTGCGCTTCGTATTTCCTATAGGTTGGGTTAGTGCTCTTTATTCTTCTATGAAGCATTGCGGTATAATTATTATACCTTTTATCCTTACTAGCGTATTTTATTTGTATTTTATGTAAGCTCTTACGATTATCTATAATACAATCGTAAGCGTAGCCCTCTACAGCGGGCACTAATACTTTTAGGTCTAAGCTAATGGCAGTACTAATAAAACGATATTCGGCTAGAGCGCCTTTATTGCGGGTATTCATCGCTAAGCTCTATAGCGATTTTCGCCGTATTTGTTGGTATTGATTCCTGCCAAACCAAAAGCAAGTATCGAAAATGTTTAGGGCTGTCGTCCTTAATCCAGCCCAAGGCTTTGAGAGCATCGCTACAAAATTTAACAGCAATAATACTATTATCCAAATCGTAACGGTAACGAACATAAGCAGTAATTCTAAAACTATTGTAAGAAGCGTTTTTATTAAAGCCCAATTGGCTTTTAATCTCTTCGAGTGCAGCGTCTTTAGCTTTTTTTCTTTTGGTCCAATGGCTCCCCGCATAAAAACTATTTAAGCTAGGTACTTTACCTAGTGTTATTACTATTTCTTTATTCTTCCTCTTCTTCATTATTGCAGCTACAATTATAGTACTCTTCTACTATTGGCTCTCCGCATTCCTCGCAGGTTTCCTCTTGGTACTTGTAGTAGCTTCTTAGGTCGTAGTCTAGTCTGTCCATTTTTAATCTCTTTCAATTCCGTAATTATCTCTATCTCTCAAACAAAGCTCTATAATGTTCATTATCTAAAATTTTAGCCACCTTCTGCGGCGCTCGTATTTTCTTACTAGCTTTCCTAAGTTGTCTAGGTGGTCCGTTATAGCGTCGTTATATTCCGTTACGCTCGCAGTTATAACGGTGTTTATAATATCCCAGCGCGTATCTACTAGGTATTTATTTACATATCTTAAATGTAACTTTTTTCTAAAGTATCTTTTCAGTATTCTCATAATTTATAAAAGGGGCGGGTAACAACAAAAACAACTACTATAACCCGTAACGGGTAAAGAAAACCCCGCCCCTATATTTTAAAGTTCTCCTCGTAGGATATGAGTACTTAAAGCTCTACCCTCTTCAAAGTATTTTATATAAACGTCTATAGCTTCTGCTACCTTTCTTCTACCTTGATTTATGAAGTTTTCGCTAGTGGTAAATATACCTATATCGTAGGTATTTTTATCTATAGCTAAAAAGGTAAACTCTTTTATATCAAAAATATGAGTATAAATAGCTGCCTGCACGTCGTAGTGAAAATTAGAAGCTGTATACTTAAACCTATGTATATCTGCTGTAGTTTTAAAATCTACTATACGCTGGCCTTTGTGTAATATATCCGCTTTAGCTCTAAACGGTAAGCCTAAAATAGTACCGCAGCCTGGCACCTCGGTAGCAGCTCCGTAGATTAAGTCGAAAGCTTCTTTACATTCCTTTACAGCTCTTACTACTTTTTTAGCTGTCGCTACCTCTACACTTAAAAAGGTATTCTCTGCGCCGTGCTCGGCTGCGGCCTCTTTATAGGCCTTAGCCGTGCGCGTCTTAACGTCTACCACTATTAAAGCCTCTTCTTTGTGTGGCTCTAATAAAAGCAGGTGTATAAGCTTTCCCTCTCTTAGCGCCTTGGTTTCTTGCTGCTCTTCTTTAATACTAGCGGCATAAGCTTTAGGGCTCTGTAGTAGCTTCTTCAAACTAGAGCTGCTTAGCGCTGCCTTCGATAAATACCCGTAGTAAAAATCATCGTTTAGCATTTGGTCTAATAACTCTAAGCGGTCCCATACTTTGCCGTCTAGTAACTCTATTTTCATAGCTTGCTTTCGTATTGCTGCGTTATAAAATCTACGTTAGTAAGCTCGCTTATTTGGCTAAGGAGCTGCTCTATACGTTCCTCGGATAAGTTACGCCAGTTAAGGCGTAACCATTCCGAGTACATATAAGCTAACTTTACCTTATCGGTAGTATAGTTAGTTAAGTAGGGCATAGCTTAGAAAGGTAAGCCGTTACTCTCAAAGCTTGGAGCCGCAGGAGCTGGAGCTGGCGCCGTTTCTGCTGGGCTCGCTTGCTGAATTTGAGGCGCTGCGCTTCCCTTTAACCAAGTCGCGAAGTAGTCCGCTAAAGCTACTACCTGCTCTTTAGTGGCTTTAGAGCCATTAAGAAACGTGCAGGCTGCATTTAAAGCGTTCTGCTTACTGTAGTCTTTACCACCGCTATAACTAGGCTTAGCGCTTGGGGTGCTATTCATAAAGCCGCCCTCGTTTGGTCGGTCCAGTTTAAGCTTACCCTCTCTAGGTATGCTATACTCTACCTCTTCGCCAATTCCAAAGCGGAGCTGTGGCTTCTTACTATTTACTTCGCCGGTAGTACCGTCGCTTAGTGTTACGTTGAAGGTGTACATAACTCCGTACTGTCCTTCCCATTGGCCCGTAGGCTGGGCTGCCGTTACTGTTGCTTTTTGCATATTATATAATTTAGTTAAACAGTTCTATTTATTTAAAATACTTATTAAAAGTATTTTCACTTTTGATTTTTACAAATTCAAATTTTGAAAAATAAATTACTATACCGTCGTTATGTATAGCAAACTCGTAACTATTAGATTTTTTAAATTGAAAACCTTTTTTAGCTTTTACGTCTTTAATGCAGGTTACTGTACTCATAGTAGTAGTTATTTTGTTATTGTTTTATACCACCAAAGCCCCGCTTTTATTTCAGAGCGGGGCGGTGGTGTTTGTTTGGTTCTTATCAGTAGCGGTAATGCTTTACGTTAGAAGATAAAAGCGCTGGGTTTCCGTAGTTTAAAAATACTTCGGCGTTAAATTTACTTTTCGCTCTATATTGGTACTTTTTACCTATCCAAATATGCCAGCCCGGGTTTAAGTTTCCGCCCTTAGTTATTCTATACGTTTGACCTTTTGCGGGTAGCCAATCTTTACCCGTAATGGTAATTTCGTAATCGCCGTTTTCGATTTTTGTTGCTCTTGTCATAGTAATAGTTTTTATTTGTTGTTTGTTGAGGCTAATATACGGCTTTTATTTTCATACTACCAAATAAAAAAGAAAAAAACTTTATATTTTTTTTCCTATCAATAAAAAAGCCCCCAGTTACGGGGGCTGTGTTATTTTTTGATTATTGTTAGTAGCGGTAACGCTTTACGTTAGAAGATAAAAGCGCTGGGTTTCCGTAGTTTAAAAACACTTCTGCGTTAAATTTACTTTTAGCGCGATATTGGTAATTTTTACCTATCCAAATATGCCAGCCCGGGTTTAAGTTTCCGCCCTTAGTTATTCTATACGTTTGACCTTTTGCGGGTAGCCAATCTTTACCCGTAATGGTAATTTCGTAATCGCCGTTTTCGATTTTTGTTGCTCTTGTCATTGTCATTGTAATAGTATTTTGTTGTTGTGTGTACTTTTTTTATTATTCCTCAAATTTATACTTTCTTTGGTTTAACAAATCAAGCTGCACTCTTATTAGCTCTGTTTTTAGTATTCTAAACTCTCTGAAATCCTCTGACTTATTTACTAATAGTTGCATATGTTCTAATTCTTTTTCTAGCTCTTCGACTAGGCCAGTAAGTAAGTTTAGACCTCCTTGAGATTTGATAACGTCAGCGGATAAGTTCGCTATAGTTTGTAAAGTTTTCATAGTAATAGTTTTTAGTTGTTGTTACTGGAGCAAATATAAGGCGTTATTTTTCTTACTTCCAAATAAAAAGCAAAAAAAGTTTAGTTTTTTTTCATAGCATACGCCGCAGCCCTTATCAATACTAGCCTCCGGCAAGAAAAAAAATTTACTATAAATTCCCTGCCTTATGAATATACCCCCACCTAAAAAAGCTTCAACACTATAGAGCAAAAAAAAATAAAATAATTCTTGCGTAATTAAATTCTATTTAGTTTTTTTTACTCCGTAACGGAGTTACATAGATATACTAGCGTAGCTACCTTTAGCTATCGCTAGGTATCTACGCTAGTATAACGTAACGGAGTTTACGTTAAGCAAAAAAAGAAAATCAAGAAAAGAAAAAAAGTAGAAGCTAGCGCCGGAATAATTGGCGCACAATAGTAAGCCCAATTAGGACGGCTGCTATAACTAAAGCTGGATTAAACCACCAAGGCAGGCGCGTAACTGTCTTTACTTTTGTGGGGAGCTCTATAGTCTTAGTTACTATAACGGTATCTGCTTTACATTCTACGTCTAGCCTTACAGTATCGTAGGACCGTATAACCTTAGCGCTCACGCGCTCGTTTTCTATTACTATGGTATCTACTGGCAAAGTTATAGCTATGGTATCTACTCTTACCTCTTCTACTACTATAGTATCTATTATAGTGGTTTCCGTTTTAAGGGGTGTTACAGCGTTTCTAATAGCATTACAGCCCGTAAGTAGTGGTAACATACCACCGAATAAAATAAAAGCCCTTAGAAGGGCTCTATTTAGTTTAGTTATCATTAGCCTTACCTTTTAGCTCTAAATCTCTATAAATAACATAAAGCGCCTTTAGCTCTTCAGCGCTTAGGGTTAAAAAAATTTTGTCCTCTTTCATAGCATAGATAGGGCCGCCCTGCTCAACGTCCCAAACTACTGGCACCTCCACCTCCAGGCCGTTAAATTCTAAATGTAATACCCCAGCCTCTACGCGCATTACTTAGCCTTTTTAGGGTCCCTTACAAAGAAAAGGGTAAAGGCTACACCTAGAAAGGCTCCAGCCTCCGTTAGCGTAGCCTTTTCCCAAAACACAAAAGCAAAGCTAGCGCACATAAGCAAGCCGCCTAGTACGCTAGTTCTCCAGTTGTTGAATACTCTCTCAAACATAAATTTTTTTTTAGCTGCCGCAGGCTTCGCAGTCCTCGGGATTTTCTATATTACAGCAAGGCTGCTCTTGATTTTCTAAATCTTCTACCCAGTCGTTAAAGCTGTCGTTCATCTATTTATTTTCTTTATTCATTATGTACCACCTTTGGCCCGTATACGCTATAGAAACTAATAACAGTACTATTTTTAGCGTAGCTTCTAAGTTACTAAAACTAATAGCCATAGTAACGGCGTTCATTAAATATACTTTTAAATCTCCAGTATTCATATTTTCCGCTCTTTATAATGTAGTTAAAGTTTGTAGCTCCGCTGTAGTAAATACCTTGTTAATACTAACGAGCTGGTGTAAAAGCATTTTACCCCCTTGGCCGCTTAATGTAAACTTGGTAAATTCATCGTAATCCGTATCCGTAACGCTTGCTATACTGCTGCCGTTTACAAAAGCTTTTAGGCTACCGTCTGAACTATCAAAGCTAAAAGCTATCTTTACTAAATCTGCTGTTACTTCACTTAATATACTATTAGAGGCGGATTTGTTACGAGCGTTCACTACAGCTCTTCTTTTTGTAGTTGCATTATCTCTAAAAATAGCTAGTAGCCCATTAGTTCCCGTTTGTCTTTGCAGCGTTATATTATCCGTAGAAGCGTCCCTTACTACGTCGCTCATAGTTGCCTCTATAAAAAAGGTAACGCTGTTAAAGTTATCGTCTAAAGTTAAAGTACTCGTAGCGTCTAAAGCTCTTGTAACGGCTGCGCCTTGCGTAGGTATATAAGAGGTAGCGTTAGCCTCTTCTGCGTTGCTAGTGGGGTGCTGCTCAAATTGAGCTCCATAAGCGAAAATAGAAGCGCCGCTTACTATATTGTCCACAAATAAACCCGTATAAGTATCGCCCGTATTAGTGGTTTTATGTTCGTAGCGTACCCAGTCGGTAGTTAAAGTTACTGCCGTGCTGCCGCCGTTTCCGCTAGCGTCTTTTAGGTCTAGCGTTTCTCCGCCCGAGGCACCCTTTAAATATATAGTTCTTGAGGCTGGGTTAGTAACGCTTAAGCCAGCTAAAAAGAAGCCTTTTGTAGAGTCGCTAGAAACGATTTTAGCAGCATTATTTAAACCTTCGGGGCTTAGCGTTTCGCTGGTATTAGTAGTTACTGTTATACCACTTTGAGCGGTCCAAGCTCCGAAGTATTCGCTATGGGTTAGCTTATTCTCTCTAGCTGGCTCCATAAGTAAAGAAGGGCACGAAGCGCCGCCCGTATAGTCTAGCCTTGGCATATCTCCTAAGAGCCCCGCTGTAGCGTTTGCTGTAGCGCTCGTATTATCTATATACGTTGAGGCTGCTAACCCAGGCTCTAGCTGTGTGTTTTGTATAATAATCGAGCCCGAAGCTTCCGCGGGCTCGCTTCTTATTTGTAGCTCAGTTATAGAGCCGTTTATACTTACCGCAAATCTAAAAAAACCATTACCAGCGCTTACTCCTACTGGGGTAGATATAAAAGCCGCATTAGCTGAAACTAGAGAGCCGTCGTTTAAATTATATTTTACTATTATATTACTTCCCCCTACGGTAAACCTTAGCGCCAGCTCGTCTATAGTGCCTGCCTTAGCATATATACTAAAAGTATTTATACCCGTATGGCTTAAGCTGCTAGCGGTAATTTTACCAAATTCATCGTTTTTCGTAAAGGTCCAAGCTTGGTTAGCTGTACCGTCGAAGCCTTCGGCGTTTTGGTTTACGGTTTCCCCACTTGAAAGGGTCCAAGGGCTAGAGCTAAAAGCGTTACTCTTTTTAATTAGATTAGTGCGCCCTTTCTCTATAAGGTTGCTGCTATTTACTCTAGTAGCTTTACTAGCTCCGGAGCCGTCGCGGCTAAATGTAAAATCTCCGCTGCCGTCCGTTGGTTTTATACTATATAGCTTATCGTCTTTTACTCCATTAGGAAGCATTACTAAGCCTGCATCGTCAAAAAAACTCATTTTCTAAAATCTCTTAAGGGTTATTTAATAAAAAGCGTACGTCGTTTCGCATACATTCTGCATTTTCAAACGTGCCGCCGTCTCCTATTACGCGGGTTCTAAAATCGTTTACTAGTTTACCCTCTGCGCCGCCCCCGCTAAAAAAGCCTCTACGTAGTAGGTAAAAATATGTAGCTTTATTCATTTTATTATTTCTCTTTTTTCTGTATTATAAACCACTTACTATCTTTACCTAGTAAGCTTACGCCGTCGTATGCTCTATTCATACTATAGGTACCTTCGCCGTCTATAGTTTCGCTGCCGTTAGGGTCTAGCGTTATATTTTTATTAGCCGTTATAGTTTCGTCAGTTTTAAATCTTAAAAAGGCTCCGTCGGTAGAAGCTGGCAGGTTTATAGTGTGCGTACCATTACCTCCGGTATAACTAATAAAATTCATATAGTTAAAATTAGTTAGTGTAGTACTGCCCCCTGCGCTAGCGGCTATACTATTTATACTAGTCGTTACGGCTCCGCTTGTTTTTACCGTTCCGAAAACGTCTAGCCCCGTAACCTCAGCTTCTAATATATCCGCTTTGTCTAGTGAAACACTACCCTCTAAAGACGAAGAGCCTATAGAAAAGCTCGCTGTAGTATTGGTATCGTCTGAAGTAGCTATAGTTATAGTTTCTTTACTTATCTTATACCAAGTGCCGCTCCAAGTATCTAAGTTACCGTTAAAGCTACCGCTAAGCTGTACCCAGTTAGCCGAGTCGAATACTAAACGGTCTTTAAAATCGTGGCTGCTAAAAATCTCCCCTTCGTAAAGCTCTATAGGCTTATTCATTAAGCGTAAAAATTCACTAGTTACGAGGTTTTGTATTTTTTGATAGCTGCCGCTATTACCCTCTCGCCAGCCCGTCGTAGGTGTTCTTTCAAGAGTGGAAGGGTTACGCTTATATAAAGAGCCTCTTTCGCCTAAAGCGTCAAATAGTTTAGTAGTCCCTAAATCGTATATAAGCCCGCTGTCTATATCTGTATTAGTTGTGGTAGCTTGTACCGTCGTAGTAGCTTGGCTCAAAATATCGTTTTGAGTAGTTCTAACGTCTATAAATTCTACCTCGTAAGAGGCGCTACTAGTTCCTGCTAAAGTGTAGGTAGTATTAGTAATATCTATAAACCCTACTAAATTAGTATTTATACTAACCTCGCCGCTTATAGGAAGCGGTGGGGTTAGTATAACATTACTAGCGCTTACGCTTTGGTCCTCTTTTTCTTTAAAGCGAGAAATTACTTTTTTATAACCGCTGCCCGCTTGAGTAGTAGTCCATTCTACAGTACCTAAGCCAAAAGTTGAACCTAGAGTAACTATTTCCCTTTTTAAGTAGTGGGTAGTAGTGCCGTCCGTTACTGATATATCAAAATTTACTACGCCATAAATAGCAGTATTTCTTACAAAGGTTGGCACCTCTAAAAATATAGTAACACTATTACGTATAATTAATTGGTTTATCGGTACTAGCGTTACGTCTTGTAAGTTGGGTATAAAGCCTAGGTCTATTTGTGGCGCTAAAGTGCTAGTATGTTTAGTACCGTTTACGTCTACCGCGAAGCGGTCTATAGTTATCTGTGTTTTATTTACCGCGGGCAAAAATTTAAATATATTACCTGCAAGCCTAGCCGCGTCGCTGCTTTGGTTTATTGTTTTATCCGTAGTTACAGTTTGCGAGCCTATAAGGTTTCCATTAGTTTTATAGCTAAACTCTAATAGGCTAGAGCTGTCTTTTAAAAATAACTGCTCGAGCCTAAAGCAGCCCCTAGAGTAATAAAAGCGCAGGCCAAAAATTTTACAAACGCTCTCCACTACCTCGAAAACGCTAGTTTTGTCTAGGCTCCCGTCGTCGTTAAGACTATGAAAAGTTTTTTCATCTATAGAAGTAGTTTGTAGCGGTTGCTCGCTAGCGTTATAAGTGTGCTGCTGGCTAAACCAATTACAAACCACTTTAAGAGCTGCGTCGTCTGCTGCGAATACCTCCGTATTATAAGCGTTAAAAATAGTGCTAGAAAATAAGTTAGTAATAGTTCTAAAGCTGTCGCTCGCTTCCATACTTTTTAGCTTGTCCATTCCGTCAGTAGCGACTATATCGAATAAACGGGGCTTAGCCTCGTCTAGCTCGGTTACTAAGTCTTGAGCTATACGGCCCGCCCAAAGTAGAGAAGCTGTACCCCCTAGGGCTTCTATATCTGCTATAAGGCAGGGTTTATCTTCAAACGTCCCGCCGTCAGCCGTAACCCTAGTAGAAAAGTCCCCCGCTGCGCTGGTAGCTGTAGCATTAGAATACTCAATAATTTTTAAGGTAAAGCGCTCTTCTTGCCTTGCTAT
>CAACVD010000896.1_pt2 | contig 12463 bp, 2 predicted proteins | sample 2381771 | NCBI WGS metagenome assembly CAACVD01 (sample SAMEA5211965, study PRJEB30684) | marine metagenome | biome: Marine; feature: Epipelagic; material: Water | collected 2015-10-15 | depth 15 m | reverse complement strand
CCGACTTTATATGTGTACCCACCTTCCCCTTGTTTTATTTGTGTAGCAGGAGCGGTTAGCAGGCTTGGGGGGTCAGGCAAAGCAGTCGGCATAGCCGTTACAGAAGCCCTAAATAAATCAGGGTCAAAAGCAGAAGGGGCAAGAGGCAAATCTGTTGGCAATGCCCTATCTGGGGAAAGCATAGGCTGCCCCTCTGTCCAGCTTGGATAGCCTGTGTTTGGGTCTATTCTGACTGGGTATTGTATTGTAGGCCCTACTGGTTCTGGTGCGGAAATCTCAGCTATCGGAGGGCCTGGAACACCTGACGCCTGCGCAGAAGCGGTATCGCTGTAGCGTTGCAGCCGATCCTTAGCTTTTTGTTTTTGTGCAACAATTCTCTGGCTGGTTCTTGCCGATACGTCCTCTCTCCCAAAGGGGCCTTGTTCACCAGTCGCGTCTGGAAAACTGGCTCTTTCCGTATGCGCTTGCCAAAACGCATTTGAGCCCTTGGCATCCAACACTCCGTTTTGCTTTAGGGCCTGCTTTAAAAGCTCGCCAGCATCATCGTCGTCTATTGGCAATGGATCCGATACTCCTTCTCCTGCCAACAAAGGTTGTATTTGAACCAACTGGTCTGTAACAACAAAGACAAGCGGTGGGCAGTGTTCTTGGTACTGCGGCTACTGGTGCAAAGGCCGTAGCCGATGTATTTGCGGCGCAAGCCCGACCAGAAGATGCGACTCTCGCTGTACAAGATCTGGCAAAAGAGTACCAGCTGACTGACCCAGACCTGTCAAACGACGATGCATATGCCATGGCATTGGAAAACATAACAAAACAACGCCGCAAGAAGAATCCGACCATCACAGAATCGGGTGAGCAATTTACTTATTTAGGCTTCTAAGGAGAAAACATGGCTACTGTACAACCGTATTTCACACCTACAGCCATGCAGATAGGAGCAGGCCAAGTCTTTCTTGAGTCTTGGAATTCCTTTGTCAACATTCGGTCTGATATGAATGTCGCGGCAATGAAAAGGCACATGCAAATGTACGGGCCAGAAGCCTTGAACGCAGAAATAGAGCGTGCGCAGAAAAGCATTGAGTATCACAGAGATTTGAAGCAGAAGATGCTTGAGTCTAACCAGAAAGAAAAAGACAGGCTTAGGCGCTCTGTTAGGCCAGCAAGCACTCGTTCAAGCACTTACGGTGCAGGAATGGTCGAGGTTGACAAGGATGCAAGTCTTACAAAGCTACAAAACTATAAAGACAATTATAATTCTGTTGTTTCAATGGCAGACGAAAAGGAAGACAAAGAAGACGAAATCTATGGCATCATTCGAAAAGAAGTAGCCACTATAAATAACGAGAGTGACCAAAGGGCGAAATCAGCAGAAAACACGGCTAATAGTCTTACTCAAACAGTTGCAGAAGACTTTTTTGGAGCGTCTAATCCAAGCGCAAAAGTAAGGGCGCTTGCTGCGGCTTTGGTTGCAAAGACAATAGAAGACTCAAGAAGTATGACGGACTCCGTTATATCGCCTTCTAAATTAGAAAAAACGTCAGATTTAAACGATGCCAATGAGGCACTTGACCTTGTTGTTAATCGGCTCGTTGGCATTCATGATCAAGTATGGAGCACAGAAGACCAAAACACAAATGCACAGGGTGCAGTAGATTACTGGAACAAAAAGTTTCAAAATATAGGCACCAAAAAAATAACCAAGAAAAATTATGTAGATAACTACTTAAAGCCACAGCTGGAACAGCTTAAAAAGGAAGAAAAAGCACTCAACTACAGTGGTGAACAAGACGAAGAGAGACAACAAAAAATAAATAGTCTTGAAACAGATATTGCAATGATGGAAAGTGCGATGCAAGGAACTGTTGGCCGTGGCAGAAGCCTTACACCAGCAGAAAAGAAGTTTATAAAAGAAGATGTCGACACAACAGACATAGATGAAGAAATACAAGAAGCCAAAGACAAGCTCAAGGGGGCTGAGCTTAGACAGTCGTTGCAAAGAAGTGGCGCTGACCCTTCAGACATGTTCAAGCCATTCGTTAAGAACTGGATTTTAGAGACGCCTTTTACATATGAAACGGAACAAGGCCAGACTGCGCGTGAATTGACAGAAGCCAAACGCAAAGAACGCTTGATGCCTGGAGAAAAAATACCAAGCCAAAGCCTACAAAATCTTTCCGTCAATGAGCCGTACAGGGTCTCAGGGGGAAAGGGCCTTGTAGTTGGTTTAACGCCAGACGAGCAGCCTTTTTACGACTATGGCGGTAAATATGTCGAGCCTCTTGACACAGATCCGGAATATACCCAGATATGGGACATTTTGGCCAACATAAACGAGGCCATGAAGGGAGAGCAAGATGGCGGAACCAACTGAGGGAAATACATTTCCAGCAAACATATTAGACGACGATGAACTGTTGGAGCTGTATGGAGAACTGCAGGCCGATGGTAAATTGCCCTCTATAAAGATTGTCACAGAGATTGGTCCAGAGGAAAGGGCTGAGCTGAACAATCTTTTTGAAGAGCCTATGACGGCTTGGTCTCCAATTTTATCAGAAAAAATAGAAAGTGCGGTAGTAGAACAGAAAACCATAAAGCCTTTTCCAAAAGGCCATACAGGAATGGAGTGGGCTGACACAGATGAAATGTATGAGACACTGCGAAACCCGCAGCGGGTAGGGGCGGCAGAGGTTTTTGCCAAGATAGATGAAGCTGCCAAAAAGATGATGCAAGAAGAGCTTGGCAAAGAAGAAGATGAACTGGTCTTTGAAGAAATACAAGAAGGCCGACAGAGATATATTGAAAGCCTTTATGGTGCAGTGGTCATTCCTGAAAATGGCAGAATGATTGAAAAAGAACAATACAGAGGCTTGTTTAACAGGCGTGACATTAACGACGTTATTTTGTCAGCTCCGCAAAACCCACATTTAGTGGCTTATCTTAGCAATCCAACAGTAAATGATTTCCATATGGGTCTTGACCTTTTGTTAGGGCCAAATTGGACGATGGGCACATTTGATGGTGTACAGCGATACAAATCTATTCCTGACTCTGAAGGAGAATTTGAAAGGAATCGCGGAGACCTTGCTACTGCCAGAAGCCAGAGGGAGGCGGCATATCTTATAGACAAGGCCCGCTCAGAAACCTCGTTGTTCATGCGGGACAAAGACGGCAATCTTACTCTTTCACCAGAACACTTGAGAGGCTTGCCCGGACAAACACTGATAAGTGAAGCCGTTGCAATTCAAGACCAGTTTCTACGGGAACAGTTTACAATCAATCCGTTTGACGACGTGGCACCCCAGCAGAAGCTGCATGCTCGTCTAATGTTTGATCTTTGGTCGGAAGAATCAGAACAACGAAAAAAACACCATAAGGCGATTATGGGCTCGTTGGATGAAGATAGCACAGGAGCTTCGGTAGATAACGAAGACTTGTACAAGTTTGCTATGCAGACAGCAAGAATCAAGTCCATCTTGGGCAGGCTCAATCAGTTGAGAGAAGAAGATGTCGAAGACATTGAAGGAAAAATGCTGGTCAGTCAAATAATGACTGCTGGTGAGACTGATGATTTTGGGGCGGCAACTTCTGACTTGGGCGGCGCACAGCAGCGGGGCCTTTTAGAAGCAGTTGTTGTTGGGCCAGGAAAAAAGGAATCGGAACGAAGGTGGGCTACGCCGTTGGCCTTTCAGAGTCGCGCTTTGCGTTCGTGGCAAGATGCCGAGAAAGACTCACGGGAATACATAGATAATACACAGCAAACCTCATTAGAAGAGTACGTTGCAAGGCACGGCTTGACTCTTAGTGAATATGATGACCACATTCCAGTGCCGCACACGACGGCAGCGCAAGCTGTAATGTATAGGGACAGGAATCTTTTTAAGAGCCTGTCGCAAGTAGTTGAAGAGATGAACCTCTACTACAAGCATGGGGCATACACAACCAACACTGAAAAGGCATTCGGCACAGAATTGTCAGAAGCCGCTCTCTACAGAAACCTAAGCAACAGCTCACAAACCAAGTATCGTGCTGAAGAGCCTCTTTGGCCAAACGCTGAAGCAGGCGAGGTCAGCGTCACCAACGTAGACAAGTACAAAAAAGACGACGTTCCAGATGTGCCACAATGGCTTCTTAGGGAAGACTCGCTTGAAAAGCTTTCTGCTCTTGAAGACGACTACATTAGTCTTGTTGAAATGATGAATCAGGCCGCAGAGAACGATTGGAGCATGGGCGTCCACAAGCCTGAGTTTTATTCAAAGTTTGTCGAGGTGATGAACCTTCCTGTTTTGGGTCTTGACAATGTAGGAGTGAGAGGCCTCTACGATATAGCAGAATGGACTCAAGAAGTAGGTGCGGACCTTAGTGCAGTTCTGCCGTCAAAAGATGCAACGCTGTATGCAGCAGCAGCGGGGGCAATCGCTCCAGTCTTAAACCCAGTAGGTCTTTTAGCAACTGCTTCTAACGTGGCAGGATTGACAAGCTCTTCTGCGCCATCTGCAACGCTTGATCTTATGCGGGCAACCGATAGCCTAAAAGGAAGCCAGTACTTAGGAGAAGAAGCAACAGCAGATGAAATGCTGGACTTACAAATCGATGCTTGGACAACATTACTACGAATGAGCAACGATTCGGCAGATGCAAAAGAAATACAGTTTGATGCCGTTCTAACTCAGATGGACATGGAGCTTAATAGTTCTGATGACCCAATTAATTCTATTTTAGAGTTTACTGGGATGGGGCAAACTCTTGTATCTGACTTGCCGTTGCCACTGCAGAGCAGAATACGGGCAGCTGGTGCTTTTGGTAAATACAGCAAAAATAGAGTAACAGATAAAGATCTGTTGAATATGGATGTAAAAACCGCACTGGAATTGGTTGACGAAAATGGTCAGCAGCTTCTTACTGAAGACGACCTGCAAGATTTCATTAATTTCCGAAAGTATCTAAAATCCAGAGGCAACGGCTGGATTACTCAGGAAATGGAAGAGATGATGTTTGAGCCTGTCTTCAGCATGAAGGACGGGACATTCTCAAAGAAAATGTCGTGGCAAGGCTACGCTATGTCAACCATAATGCCCCTTATGGGCCAGCGGCCCTTGATGGAACAGGTGAGGCAGGGAATGTTTGCGGTAGGTAGTCTCGGTCATGTTCTCGGTATGCATACCGACGATTCATGGACCATGGCTGGCAACCCAAGCGTATTCGCAAGAACTTTTGCCGCTGTAGCCATTGGCGAACATGGCATGTATGGAGACTTGGGTGCATTTGCCGAAGAATGGGACGCCAAAAATGTAGAAGCTGGTGAAGATGTTTTTTTTGGAGAACAAGGCCGCAACGTAATGAAAACGGCAGGAATGTTTGGGGACTGGCTTATTGAGTGGGAAAGGCTGTTCTTTCGTCCATTCAAAAGAGCATACAGACCAATGAGCCGCTTGCACAGAGGGTATAGAGAATCTGGAGTAGACTTAACAACCCCTATGGATGCCAAGTCACGAATGACCTATGCATATAGATATGCAATAGGGGGTGATGATCTTGGCTTGCGGATTGTTGGCTCATCTAATCGGATGTCTGTAGCAACAGCTGTTGATCTAAATGTCGGTCGGGCAGCTACTGGAAAAGAAAGCCTATACCAGACAGGGTTTGCGTCTGTTGGTGGCGTTGTTGGAGAAATGACTGGAATTGGCTATCTTGCTGGCCAATTTGTTGGCGGGCAATTTGGATACCATGCCTCAAGAGGAAAAGGTTTGGCCAGCCCAGACATAGAATCTCCGCTTCCGGGGTCGCGGATGGACCCAGACAAAGTCATTGAGCTTGAGTACCGCAAAAGAATTGAAGACGGAACAGCGACAACTGACGATGCTATGGTTGGCTTTAACTATCAATCTGCATACGAAAAAGGCCTTGCAGGGATTGACATATTTGATGCTGAGCTGATGGCAAACATAAATGGCTTAACAGATGAAGATGCACGAAATAAGTTAAAAACACAAGTAACAATACTTCAAAAAAAGGTAGACGAAAAGGCCCGTCTGCTTGGGTTTACACTTGATGAGCTTCGGCTTTTGTCAAACAAACTTGCTTCTGTGAATGTTCCAGTAATGCAGCAGCAAGCATTTGCTATGTACTTAGGGCAGACAGAAATACCTAAAACAGTACGCAACGAGCCCGCCTTTAAGGCATATGTCAAGAAGATGGAGCAGTCTGGTCTGACAGCAGACGAGGTCAGGTGGAATAAAAACTTAGCAGTTGTAATGGCTGAGTTGGCTTATCCTGAAGCTCCTGAAAACTATTTCCGCTCACTTGAAGTAGACATAGGAGAAGTCCCTGTCGGCACCGCATTGAACACTGAGTTCACTTTAAAGCTTCAGAAAATACTTGATTCAGATGTGCCGATAGAATCTGTAGATCCCAGCATGGAATTGCGTGGCGTGTCTAAAATGGCTGTAGACACGACACAAGAGTACATGGGAACACCAGTTGACAAATTTGTAGCTGCACGAATCAAAAAAGAGTTTGCACCAACTACAAGAGCCGCCAAGGCACGGCTGATTGGTGAAGCTGCTTCGGCGGTATTTACTGACCCAGACGTTGAAGTAAGAATCGCCAAAAGACAGTTTGCGAAGGCTGCGCCACCATCTACAGGTGAGCGTTCGACGCCTGTGTACAAAAGCATTGCACAACGAAAGTTTGGTAAAGAAGGCATAAAAACGCCATCTATGATTGAAGCAGACCGTATGCGGATACAGCAGATCAGAGACAAGGGCGAGACAGTCACTGGGGCGGACAAGAAAGAACTTGATGCTTTACAACGTGGGCTTGCAGATGTTGAGTCGGCCAAGCTGGTAATTGATGAGATTGATCTTTTAAACAAAAGGCTTGAGCTGGAAGAATCTGCTGCACAGACAGAATTTGAAACAACAAGTAAAAAACAAGCAGATAAACGCAATGAAGAAGAACAACACCTTTTTGAGGTAGCTAAAAAGAAGCGTGACAATCTAAGACAAGAGATAAAAAGTGGCCGAAAGTATCAGAGTTTTAGAATCCGTGTGCAGGGCGAAGAAGGAAACGTCAACACCATAGTTAGATTTCGAAGGGATGGAGACACCCTTGTTGTAGACACAATTGCGTCTGACATCTCTTTTCGGCCATCGTTTCTTGGCATGGACAAACTGGGCCGAGCTTTAGAAGACTACCATCAAAGAAAAGTTGCAATCAGCGAGATCAAGAGATTTGCAGCCTTTAAAGGATTTAACAGAGTACGAATACCAACAGGCCGCTACGGAGTCTTTGCACAGCTTCACGGGCAAGGCACAAGGCTTGGGCACACTACAGCGGTAGACTCTTTAAAAGCAGAGATTGCAAGATTAGAAAAAGCGGTTCTGGCTGTTGATGAAAGTTCTCTGCAGTTGTCGTTGTCTGGCAGTATTGAAGGAACATCAAAAAACATACAGACTCTTGAAAAACTACAACAGAACAAACAAGATCTTGGCCAGAAAAAAGCACAACTGGAAGAATTGCAGAGACAAGGTGCGGTTGTAGAGTCTGATTTAGATATGCTGCGCACTATGGACGAAGCTTTGACCGAGGCTTTGGCGGAAACAGGAATGGTACAAACTGGGACAAACTCTATAGAGCTTGTAGTTCCAGAGGGCTTGGCAAGGCAGGCAAGGTTTGACCCTGTTGCCCGCGAGGCTATGTTCAGGCAGTTGGTTGCAAGTCCAATAAGCGCGGACATACCAGAAATTGACTTGAAAGGCAAAACGCCAGCTCAGCGCATATTAGAAGGCTTGGAAAAGACCAGTAAAGAAATAGACGATAGGATTGCAGGTATAGATCCAATACTTGAGCGCGAACGTAAAAGAATAGAAAAAGCAAAGCTTAATAAGGAACAGATAGACACAACGGCAGTCGAGGCTTTAAGTCGGCGCATTGCCGAGATGCAACGAGATCAGACAACAGTAAAGAATCAAATTAATTTGACCAAGCAAGGCGTCTATCATGAAGAAGCGGTTGTAGGCAGTGTTGCGGTTACTAAGTTTAAATCAACACCTGCGCTGACCAAAGCCGACAAGTTGCTTTTTGAGATGCAGTCCGACAAAGGGGAAAAGATCTTTGTTGTAGGCAAGCCAGTCAAAACGAAAACAAGTAGCAAGCCTATACTATTGATAGAAGATTTCTTCTACGAAGGCATGTCTGGCAAAAGCCTGCTGGAAGGAAGCCCGCTTACAGACAAGCAAGCCAATGCGATAAAGCAGCTGGATGAAGCAAGCAAAAGAAAAGCACAGTATGAAAGCGCTGAAAGTTCAATAAAGAAGTTTGAAGAGCTTGTGACGGAGCCTGTGGTAAAAGGGCTAACGGCAGCGCAACAAAGAGTTGCTGGCCTTGAAAGAGCCATAGCTGATGTGAAGAACATAGATACGATTTTGACAACTCTTGCTGCTTCTGGCCTGACAGATGCAAAGCTTGATGAATACATAAAGCTTCGTATTCGTATTACAGCCAAGCTCACAAACCCAAAGCTCAAAGGCAAAAGCAAGAAGGTTTCATTTTTAGTAGATGGAAAATCAAAGGATTTAGGCGCATCAGCACAGAAGAAGCTGTCTATACGAGAATTGGATGTTGCAGCAGAAAAAGCAAAGTACCAAGACTTTATTGACGACTTAAGTGCGTCTCACAAAGAAGCTGCAGACAAACTTGCAAAACTCAAACAGCAAACTGTAAAAGGCACAAAAGAATTTACGACTGCAGATATAGGTAGAATACTGAAGGCTTTGGAGTCATACGGCCTTGACATGGAAGTCAAAACAGACAACGAAACTGTAACGGTAACCAAAGATCGTATTGTTCTTCTATATCAGAACAACATGAAGCAGTTTAAAATTCGCAGAGCAATGCAGGATTTTTCACAAACCCCTGCTGAAGCCGTTGGTCGCGCTGGAAAAGGGCGAACAATCAAACCAAAGCTGCAAAGACTGCAAGAAAGTGTAGCGGATTTAAAAAAGACAGTTCAAGAGCTGGAGGAAAAGGTTGAGCCGCCTACAAGTAAAGGGCTGGAAAAAGCACGAGCCAAGTTAAAGTTAGAGCTGGACGCGCTGGAGAAAGTACAAGACTTCTATAGGCAGAGAGGAACGTTAGAGAACCCTCCTCCAGCTGGAAAGAAACAACTTAAGTCGGGCCAAAACAAAGTAGAAAAAGCACAGGCTGAAGTAGTAAGGCTTGAAAACGCAAAACCAGCGGCAAAGACAACTTTGCAGACTAAGCTTTCTGAGCAAAAAGAAAAGCTTGCTGTAGCCGAAGCAAGTCTGGCCAGTTTCCCTGAAGATAGAAGACAAGCCATAGCCGAAGCAACCAACTATACGCCGCCGATTGCTCCAAAAATAGGTTTCGCAGCATTTAAAAAGTTGCTGCAAACAAACTTTCCAGAGTTCTACCAAAAAGCAGAAGGGTACATAGGCCAAATCAACGAAGACATGAAGGCAGACAAACAGCATGTAGAAGTTGTCGAGCAAATGGCAAATGACGGAGAGTTTGACGCTTTGTCTCAAAGCGAAGCATTTGTCTCGTTGTCGCCTGAGCAGATCAACAACATGCAGAAGCTTGATGAAATGGCCTCTAAGAGGCCAATGCTGGACGCTTTGGGAAGCCAGAGGCGCTCGGTAAGGGCAATGCTTTCAAGAGCCTTGTCAGAGGGATTTGACGGCCTTGCTTTCATGGAGCCAGCAGAGTCTATGCTGTTTGGAACAAGGCTTGAGCTGGGTCAAATGGGTATAGACTATATGGAAACCGTGGCAGGCATGCGAGACGGTTCAGTCTATACACTGGTCGAACTTGGAACAGAAGCAAGGCGGGCTGAACGAACAGCAAGTCTTGTTGAAAAAAAGCTGCAACTGTTTGGCGTAAAGCCAGAGATGCTCGACGTTGACATGTATGGGATGATTGAAATCTTGGAAAGGCAACCTAAGCCTGACAATTTTGACCTTCGATATGTGCCGACAAAAGCCCGCACACAATTCAGAAGCCTTGCAAAATGGCTGGACATCAATCCAAAGCAACAAACTACGCAAAGTATGCGTGGCATAGCTTCAATGTCGGCCTTCCTTAGTACGGCCTTACCAGTCGAACACTTTGGCGGGCTTACAAAAGCAGACATACGGATGCAATTAGATGCAGCAACCAGACAGTTAAAACTTCTTAAGAAAGATGAGTTTGAAAGTTTGCGCAAAGGCATTGAAACTAAAGTTGAAGAACTACAAGGTTTGTTGGAGTCCAGCGGGCTTGTTGCAGATGTCTCTGCATGGGCAGGAAAGAACATACCGACCAACACAAAGCTTGTTGAGTTTCTCTATCTTGACGGCGTAAACCTTGCTGCTCTTGCAGAACAAAGAACAACTACATTAGAACGCAACACTGTTCTGCTACATGGATTTGCTGGCAACGCGGCTGAAAACTATTTGGTGTCTACACCACATGTGTCGAGATTTGCGCGTGAAGCAGCAGCCAGAGGATACGATGCTTTTGCTTTAAAATATGAAAACTTTCCAGAGAACAGCCCTTTTCAGGTCGCTTTGCGAAGAATTGCAAACAGGTGGCAAAAGGATTTAGACCTTGACTATGTACAAAGCACCAAAAAGCGCCTGCATTTTGACATCGGATGGGACGAAACCAGAACTACGGAATGGCACAGTTCAAAGAAGGAAGAGCTTATACTGCTTGCTGAAACAGATCCAGTAGCACGCAAAGCATCTAATCTCACCGACCCTATCACAGGCATAATCGAAGACGGTACTGGACAGTATTTAGATCTTGCAAAAAAACTAAAACTGCCAGAGATTAAAATACAACGAGGCAAAGAGAGCCTTGTGTATCAGCTGGCATGGTCATGGGCCATCCCGCAAGAAGCTGTCGACAGCGTAGTTGCAAAAGGGCGGTCAGCAAGAGTATTTTCGCCAAGCAAGCCTGCCGACAGAATAGACTTGCGAACAATCAGAACCATGATCAACAAAGCAAGCAACGCAAAGCGTGTGCCCCATGAAGAAGTGTTTTCTTTTGGAACGCAAAAATTTGACCAAATAGAAAGACCTCTTCAAATACAGATGCAGATACAAATTAATAAAGGTGCAGATGTAGATGAGGTTGTAAGTTGGATTAGTTCAGATACGGATTTTGCACAAGGCCTTGAAGAGGTACATGGAAAACTTACTGCATCACGCCCCATCGATTATGTTGACGCACCCATAATAAATGCTCTAAGAGACCTTGTAGACGAAAGTTCGATACAGGAAGCTTTAGACTACATATACAACAAAGAGGCAGCGAAAATATATGCCAAAGAAATTGAAGCGCTCTCGGGCGGCAGAATCAGGGTCGCAGTTAGAGCAACAGATATTGTCAGCTCCGATCATCCAATCTTCGATTCTTCCAGACTACTCAGCGAAGTTGAATACACCACAAGATCCTTTGACGGAGCAGTTAAAGCAGAAAGTGAATCAACAGATGCAGACTTTCTTGGAGTTGCTGCAGAGCAAAAAGGAGAAACCTACCAGCTCAGAAATGTCGCCCCTATCCGAAACTTAGACTCTGGTCTAAATTATGTAGACATAGTTGCCTTGGCCAACAACATCGGCTTGGAAGATGTCTTGTTGGAAATGAACGAAAGACTGCTCGACATGTACGAAGGCAAGTTTGATCCCAGAAGACTGGCGGAAGCAGAATGGGCTGTTGCTAACGATACTGATATGTTTTCATTGCCCGCTGGAGACAGGCCATACAGAGTTCGGCCGACCAATAAAAATGAAGAACACGCAAGGATTCTTTCGCGGCGAGGGTTGGCAGAAAACGTCTTGCCAGAAGAACAGGAAATAGGTTCGGCCCAAAGAATTACTTCTGAATTTCAAACAGAACAATTTTCTCTTGACTTTGATGATTTAAAAGTTGCTCTTCATTATTTGGGGTTCAACCGTTACCCAGAAGTTTCTGGGCCTGCATTGGAGGCTTGGGGCAACGTTCTTTTTGGAAAAGTCTTACAAAAGCCATCTGACACTGCGTTTATGACGCACAGAGAAGCACAGCGCACACCGCTTTTGAGTTTGCTGCAATTAGAATACGAAGCTCGCGGCAAGGCTGATATGGAAACGGCCGATGGCTATTCGCGTCAACAAAGGCTTACCGAAACGGTCGGATACGAAGGGTCTGAAAGATCAATACTTTCAGATGCGCAAGAGCCGGGGATGTTTGATGAGCCTCAAGCCTCTGTTCGTTTGCCATATCTGGCTATACAAAACTTCGATAGCAACTTTCGTCTTAAGATACCTGCAGACAACTCTCCAGAAAACTGGCTGGCTGCAAACGCAGCAATGCTTGAAAGGATTCTTCCATCTGAAGGATACAGTGTTCTGTCGAACATGTTTGAAAGCAGTGGTGGCCAGCTGACAGGAAGAGGAGTCAGCGAATTTATTGATTC
>CAACVD010001196.1_pt1 | contig 12473 bp, 12 predicted proteins | sample 2381771 | NCBI WGS metagenome assembly CAACVD01 (sample SAMEA5211965, study PRJEB30684) | marine metagenome | biome: Marine; feature: Epipelagic; material: Water | collected 2015-10-15 | depth 15 m | reverse complement strand
AACACAGGTCTTTTACAATCAAATACTAAAATAGTAAAGTTAGATGATGCACCAGCTACTATTCCTGTTGACACCTCAACAACAACACAAGTTACTTACGAGCTTAACGGAAATGTAGTATATACAAAAGCTGTTAATTCAACTACAAGTAGTACAACACAAATAGAATACGTTACAAATGGTATAAATGGCTCTGATGAGTTTGAAGATAGAGTAATACAAGCTGGTGGTACTTTTGAGGGTAGTTCTTGTTTAGATGCTTTTAGTGATGAGTTTACTTTATTTGATTTCGATACCATATATGTTGATACAACAAACGGTGTTACAAAATTAACAGTCGATAATATAAGTGAATGTAAATACGATCCTTATAAAATAACGTTTGTAAATAAATTTGGTGCGTTACAAGACATTTGGTTTTTTAAACGAACAAATAAAACATTATCAACAAAACAAGAAGATTTTAAACGAAATATAGTTGTTTCTGGTAGTTACGACACAAGCAGACATCAACAAAAAATATTAACAAAAAACGGAACAGAAAAATTAACATTAAACACAGGTTATTATCCACAAACTTATAATGACGTGTTTAAACAAATGCAATTGTCTGAAAATTGTTGGATAGAAATAAATTCACAAACATTACCAATAACTGTTACTGGAAATAATTTAGAATATAAAACACATTTAAACGACAAATTAATAAATTATACAATCGAAATAGAATTTGCTTTTAACACTATAAACAATATAAGATAAATGCAAATAATCGAATTACATATTAAAGGATATAAAAATGTTATTGGCAGCCCAAGTTCTTTTGCTGCTAATAAACTTATAGATTCAACTGCTAATTTTAATGAAACTGTAGATGTAGGTGATTTAGTTACAAACGTTCTGCCAAATATACAAGGCTTAACCGCTTTTGTTACTGCTATTGATAGTGATACTCAAATTAGTTTAAGTGCTGATATTTTTAGCGGAAGCTTTGGTGTTGAAACATATAAGATACAAAGCGATTTTATAAAAGTAGATTTATTTAAAAATGAAAGCGTAAGTATAACAGAATCGTTAGTAAATGTTAGGGACATTTCAAAAGTTTTTACACCTTTTAGCCAGCAGTTTAATTTACCAGCATCTAAATTAAATAATAAACTATTTAGGCACTACGAAAATTTAAATATTGAAAATAGCTTTGATGCTCGGTTTAGACACGATGCTATAATTAAATTAAACGGTATTGACTACAGAAAAGGCCAAATACAATTTAAAAGCGTAACACTTAAAGACAATAAAGCACACGCTTACAAAGTAGTATTTTTTGGAGAAACAGTAGAACTAAAAGAAGTTTTAGGAGATAAAGAATTAAGCTCTTTAGATTACGGCGATTTAGATTTTGTATATACTGGTTCACAAATTAGGAACAGGCTTACTGCTGATGCCACTAGTTTAGAATTAACTTATGGCTCAAACGCAACTGACGTTCTTGTACCTAATATCCAGCACAGTAAAAATATGCGATACAGTACGGCAGATGGATATCACGAGTTTGGAACTAGCCCTGTTGTTGGTTTATCTTATGTTGATTTAAAGCCAGCTTTAAGAGTTAGGTCTATTATACAAGCAATAAATAGAACACAACCAGAATTTAATATTACTGGTTTTTTAGATTCGCAACAAATAGACGATATCTATATGTGGATGCACAGAAACGAAGGTTATATAACTAATTCTACAGATGCTGGAGGTAACCAAATAATTAGAAATAGGTTTCACAGTACGGCTGAAACAGATTATACTTTTACTAGCAACCCAAGCGGTCCAGCGGTGGGTGATGTAAGAACTGTATTTGTTACAAGAGGAAGATGGTTACAAGAATATAAAATAACTGCTTGTATATATACATCAACTAACGTTCCTTATAATATTAGAATATTAAGAACATCAGATGAAGAAATTATACAAGAATGGACTTGGTCTGCTGGAACTTCTCAATGTTTTCACGCTTACGTAGATAGCAGAGATTTTGCAATAGGAAGCCCAATAGATATTATTGTTGAAGTGCAAACAGAAAACGCTTTAACAATAACACAACAAACACTCAAAATAGAAAAGTATGATAGAGAACAAAATATTCTTGATCCTGCAGTTTTAATTTGGGAGGCTTTATATTCTGCAACAAATTTTAATATTGATAATACTTTTTACATAAGTAAACAAATACCAAAAATGAAAGTAATGGACTTTTTAAGTGGTTTGTTTAAGATGTTTAACTTGGTTGTTTATAGGGACGGATATAACATAGTTACTGAAACCTCTACTAGTTTTATGAATAGCGGTGTTAATTATGATATCACCAAATATGTAGATTCTTCTAGTTCAAGTTTAGAAAGGTTATTTCAATATAAAGAAATGTCTTTTAAATTTAAAAGTAAAAAAACTTTTTTAGTACAATATGCTGACGACATAAATCAAGCAACTTTTGGGAATGAATTATATAACCCAGATGCAAAATGGGACGGAGGAACTTACAAAGTAGATGTTCCTTTTGAAAAAATGATGTATGAAAGGCTAACAGATGAGAGCGGTAATTTTACACTAATTGGTCAAGGTGCTTTTATTGACCAACAATATAACCCAGTCTTAGGAGAACCGTTGCTTTTTTGTATGGAACGCCAAGCAAATACAAATAATCAATTTACAATAGATGGAACGACGCCAGCTTTTTACAGAAGGCCTACACAATTGACGACAACAAATTGGAACGGTGTTGAAAGTTTGTCATTAAACTTTAGCCAAGAAATGGATGAGTTCTTATTAGAAGTTCCATCAAATTCTATAAATTTATTTAAAAATGGTTACGACGATTACGTAGAAGCCGTATTTGATAGAAAGGCAAGAATGCTAAAAGTAAGTGCCTACCTACCTTTATCTATATTACAAAAACTAAAATTAAATGACAGATTAATTATTGCGAATAATGTATTTGTAATAAATAAAATGAAAACAAATTTACTAACTAATAAAACTGATTTAGAGTTATACAACAAAGAACAATTTATAAGTCAAATAGAAAATAGTCAGTTTGCTTATTTAGGTAGGTTAGCACAACTAACTGAAACTACAAAAGGCAGTGATTTTATTACAATCACTTGGGATGCAGTTACAAATGCGACAGGATATAATATTTACGTCAATGGCGGTTTACATACGGCAGCACCTAATTCAACAACAACTTTAAAAGTTAGCGGATTAGAAAGCGAAACTTGGTATTTTATATCAGTAAGGGTTAAATACGATATAAATGGAACTGATGCTTTTTCATTTGATACAACAATATTAAGCAAGACACTAGCTCCGCCAACTGTTTTAGCAGAAAACAATGATACATTAATAACAGAACAAAACGATACAATAATTTTAGAATAATGATAAAACTAATAATTGAATGTTTAAATTATGTTGATGGCGAAACAGAAAATATACGTATTGCAAAGGGAAGATATAAATTACCTACAACAATAAAAGAAGGTTTCAAAGCATATAAACAAGAAAGAAAATGGTAGAAAAAACAATTGAAATAAATGTAGATAGCAAACAAGCACAAAAAAATCTTGAAGCTGTAAACAAAACAATTAATGAACAAAAAGAAATACTTGTTTTATTAGAAGAAGAATACATCAAAGCCAAAAAAGCTCTTGACGATTACAATTCATCTGGTAGAGTTAATCTTGCACAAGAAAAATTATTAAAACAAGAATTAACAGAGCGTAAAGATGCGTTAAGCGATCAACGATTAGGATTGAAAAAATTAGCAGTCGAACAACGAGCTGCAACAGAAACAGTTAAAGAATTTAAAAAAGGTCAAAAAGAAAACACAAACATAATTCGTGGTATTGACAAATTAACTGGTGGTTATGCTACGAAATTAGTTAAATTAAAAAAAGGATTTGTTTCAGGTTTTGGCGCTGTTAAAAATTTCGTCAAAGGTTTATCTGGTGTTAAAAAAGCATTAATAGCTACAGGTATTGGTGCATTAGTTATAGGTTTAGCAACTGTTGTGGCATATTGGGAAGAAATAACAGCATTGTTCGATAATGGTTCTAAAGCATTACAAAAACAAGCCGATGAACACAGAAAAAATGTTAGCCTTGCTGATGATGAACTTGCGTTACTTGAACAACAAGAAAAAATATTAACATTACAAGGTAAAAGCACAGAAGACATTGTAGCTGAAAAAAAGAAAGTTTTAATACTGCAACAAGAAGAAAACACACTTTTACTTGAAAATTTAAAAACACAATTACAAAAACAAAAAGCACAAATAAAAGAAGTTGGATTTTTAGAAAAAATAAAAGTTGCAGCTTTAAATGCTGCTGGTGCTTACGGTGCTGCTGCCGAAGCTACTGCTAAATCACTTGCTGGTACAGAAGAAGAACTAGAAAGGTTAAATGAAATTGAAGAAGAAATACAACAAACAAAATTAAAAAGTGGTAAAATAGATATTGCTTTAGCACAAATAGATAAAAACAAAAAAGACGCACGAGATAAAGATGCTAAAGATCGTAAAAAGAAAAACGATAAAGAATTAAAAGAAATCGAGCGTCAAAATAAAGAAAAACTAAAATTAGAAGAACAATATCAAAAAAGATTAGCCAATTTAAAAGACAGAATACGTACAGCATTAGCCGTTACTGATGAACAAGAACGTGAATTACAAAGGCAAAAATTAAAAGAAGAAAACGAAGCTTTAATGGCTGAAGCTTTGGCAAATGGTTTATTATCACAAGATTTAATAAAAGCATTAAAAGCAAGAGAAAGAGAATTAGAAGATCAATTCAAAGAAGAAGATAAAGAAAATGCTGATGCTATAAAAGCAAAAAAAGAAGAAGATGATCAAAACGAAGCAGACAGAATAGCTGCTGCTGAAGAATATAAAGAACAACAATACAGAGAAGGTTATAACAATTTACAAAACATTGTAAGCCTTGGTGGTAAAAAAATGGAAAAAGTTGGTAAAGCATTAGCCATTGCTGATGTTGTTAGAACGTCTGTTAAATCAATTTCTGAAACAGTATCAAGCACAGGTGTTGCAAATGCAAAAGCCGTAGCTGCTTCACCATTAACAGGAGGTATGCCATTCGTTGCTATAAATTCAGCAAAAGCTGCTTTGTCAATAGGATCAACGGTTGCAAGTGCTGCTAAAAGTATTCAACAAATAAAAGGAGATTCTAAATCAGTTAGTGGTGCTGGCGCTCCATCTGGTGGTGGTGGTGGTTCTGCACCTGCTCCCCCAACATTTAACGTAGTTGGTGCTGCTGGGACAAATCAATTAGCTGAAGCTGTTGCTGGTCAAGAACAACAACCAGTTCAAGCATACGTAGTTGCAAATGATGTAACAACAGCACAAAGTTTAGAAAACAATATTGTTGAAGGTGCTACATTATAAATACAAAATAAATTAAAAATATTTATATATAATTATGAAAATAGTTGAATTAATATTAGACGAAGAAGCAGAAATTGGAGTAGAAGCAATATCTATTGTTGAATCCGGTGCAATAGAAGAAGATTTCATTGCGTTAAAATCACAAGAATTTAAACTTGCTGAAGTTGATAAAGAAAAACGCATATTAATGGGTGCGTTATTAATACCAAACAAACCTATATACAGACGAAACGGCGAAGATGAATACTACATATACTTTTCAAAAGATACTGTTTTAAAAGCTTCTCAATTATATTTGATGCAAGGTAATCAAAACAATGCTACATTAGAACATCAATACGAAATCAATGGTTTATCATTAGTCGAATCGTGGATAGTCGAAGACAAAGTACACGATAAATCAGTTAAATATGGAATGGATTTACCACTTGGAACGTGGGTCGGTTCTGTCAAAGTAAACAACGATGATGTTTGGAACGAATTTGTAAAAACAAAAAAAGTAAATGGTTTTAGCATAGAAGGTTATTTCGCTGATAAAATGGAACGACCAAAAGACAAAACAATAAAAGACGAATTAGCACAAATCGAAGAATTAGAAGCACAATATTTATTAAACGAAGTTAAATCTATTTTAAAAGACGAACAAATAGATTTAGAATCATATTCAGATTATCCAGTTGCTGTTAAAAACAATGCTAAACGTGGTTTAAAATTAAACGAAAAAGTAAACAATAAATGTGCCACACAAGTAGGTAAAATTCGTGGACAACAATTAGCACAAGGTAAAGGTTTGACAAAACAAACAATTAAAAGAATGTTTTCATATTTATCACGAGCAGAAGAATATTACGATAAAAGTGATACAAAAGCTTGTGGAACGATTTCGTTTTTATTGTGGGGTGGTTTAGCTGGTAAACGTTGGGCAGAATCTAAATTAAAACAATTAGAAATGTCATCTGAAGTTATAGATGATAAAATGGCTATAATTGATGGTCGTTTAGCATATTCATCTAAAAAAGCGGCTGAAAAAGCAGCTAAAGACATTGGATGTGGAAAATATCACACACACGAATTTGAAGGTCAAACTTGGTATATGCCTTGTGAATCACATAATTTAAAATCTCCTTGTTGGGATGGATACGAACAAAAAGGAACTAAAATTCTTGATGGTAAAACAGTGCCTAATTGCGTAAAAATAAAATAATGAAAAAATTTGAAACGCCAAGTAGAACAAGTCCAAAAAACACTCGAAAAGGATGTTTATGCAAAGACAACACATATTCAACAAAATGTTGTGATCAAACTTTAAGAGCGCAAGGTATTGGATCAACATCAAGCCCAGGCGAAACAATTGAATTTTTAACACAAGAAGACACATATTTAATTTTACAAGAAAATAACCAAAAAATATTAATATAATGCCAAATTTAAAAATTTCACAATTACCCGAAGCTACAACTTTAGCATTAACAGATGAATTTGCAATAGTAAGCAGCAATGAAACAAAACGTGTTATATTTAGCAACATACAAAAAGAAATTGTTAATTATTTAGTTCCGACAAATTTAACTGTAAGTGCTGGAAACAATGTCGATTTAGGTAATTCTATTTATAATCATTCGGAAATGATCAAATTAACTTGGTCAGGTGGCGCAGGAAATATGATTTTAACGTTACCAGATGCAACAGCAACAAACAACACAAATAGATTAATGCGTTTTATATCAGACACAACTTTTGAAACAAATACTCGTGTTTATTTAACGCCAGCTGCTGGTCAAACAATTGACGGAAGCACGAATTATTATGAAATAAATAAAGAATACGAAGGCATCCAAATGTGGTCTGACGGAACAGAATGGTTCATTGTTCAGAAAAAAGCTTAAATGAAAAACCAAAATAAATTTAATTAAATTATATATTAGTATGAAATCAAACAACGTGATCGAAAAAATCAAAGATGTTTTAAATTTAACTGAAGAAGTTAAGTTAGAACAAATGAAGTTAGAAAACGGAACAATTTTAGAAGCAGAAGCTTTTGAAAGTGGAAAAGAAGTTTTCATTGTAACAGAAGACGAAAAAGTAGCAGTGCCAATTGGCGAGTACGAACTCGAAGATTCAAGAATTCTTAAAATCGAAGAAGAAGGCTTAATAGCTGAATTATACGATTCTAAAGAAGAAAAAGAAGACGAAGACGAAGAAAAAGAAGAAGAAAAAATCGAGGAAGAAGAAGAACTTGCTGAAGAAGCAGACGTAGCTGATTGGAAAGGTATGGAAAAAAGAATTAAAAACCTTGAAGATGCTATTGCTGATTTAAAAGCTAAAGAACCAAAAGAAGAAATGAGTGCTGATGATTTAGGTAATCTTATGACTGAAGAACTTGCTAAACACGACAAAGTTGAATTAAGCGAAGTCCCAGAACAAGTTCAAAAAGAATTAGACAAACCTGCTGCTGAGCCAATTGTTTCAAATCCTGAAACAAAACAAAATTTATCAAAATTCAAAATTGGTGCAAAACGCCCAATGAATACAATGGATAGAATTTTATCACAATTAAATAAATAATAACAATCAAAAATCAATAAAAAATGAGTTTAGTAATTACCAATTCAACTTATGCAGGAGAATTTGCTGGCAAGTACATAGCGGCTGCTTTGCTTTCTGGCGATACACTTGCAAACAATGAAATCACTATTATGCCAAACGTACCTTATAAAACTGTGTTGCAAAAAGCATCAACAGACAATATTGTACGAAATGCAACTTGTGATTTTAAAACTGATCAAGGAACTTTAACTTTAACAGAACAAGTTCTTATTGCTGAGGAGTTTCAAGTAAATTTACAAATTTGTAAAAAAGAACTTCACCAATCGTGGCAAGCTTTAGAAATGGGCTATTCAGCTTATGCTGATTTACCTGCTTCATTTTCTGATTTCGTGTTAGCTCACGTATCAGCTAAAGTTGCTGACAAAATCGAAAAAAACATTTGGCAAGGTGTTGATGCAAATGCTGGTGAATTTGCTGGATTAGCTGTTTTATTAGCTGCTGACGCTGCTTTACCTGCTTCTCAAGAAATAGCTGCTGTTGCTGGTGGTGTTACTTCTTCTAATGTTGTTGCTGAATTAGGAAAAGTTGTTGATGCTATTCCATCTGCAGTTTTCGGAAAAGAAGATTTAAGACTTTACATTTCTTCAAATGTTGCTCGTGCTTATACTCGTGCTCTTGGTGGTTTTGCTGCTAACGGTGTTGGAGGATCTGGTTACGAAGACAGAGGAACTAATCAAGTTCTTGGAAACCTTTATTTCGACGGTGTTCAAATCGTTGTTTCAAAAGGTATGGCTGATAATACAATGATCGCTGCTGAAAAATCAAATTTATTTTTTGGTACTGGTTTATTAGCTGACACAAATGAAGTACGTGTAATTGATATGGCTGAAACATCAGGATCACAGGAAATTCGTGTGGTAATGCGTTTCACAGCTGGTGTTCAATACGGACAAGTAACAGACATCGTTCTTTACGCTTAATAAATTAATTAATCATTAGAAAAGGGTGGGTAAAATAACCTGCCCTTTTTTATTTAAAAACATATAAATATGGCTTGTGCAGTATCTAACGGACGAAAAATTCCGTGCAAATCAGCAGTCGGTGGGATCAAAAGCATTTTCTTTGGTCCTTATACGACAACAACAGCGGCGTTAACTGACAGCGCTGGAACCGTTACATTAGACGATAGTGTAAGTTGGTTCAAATATGAAGTAAAAGGAAATTCTTCATTGGAAACAGCTATTAACAGCTCCCGTGAAAATGGAACAACTTTTTACGAAGCTACTTTAAATTGTACTTTTACGTTTTTAGATGTAGCAACACAAGAACAAATCAAATTATTATCAGCTGGACGTCCTCAAATCGTTGTTGAAGATTACAACGGGAATGGATTTTTAATTGGTAAAGACCACGGCGCAGAAGTGACTGGTGGAACTATTGTATCTGGCGCTGCTATGGGCGACCTTAGCGGCTTCACATTGACATTGACAGCACAAGAAACGGCACCTCCGTTCTTTGTTGCAACATTGCCAACTGATGATAGTACATCACCAATCAACCCAACTCCGTAATTATTTAATTATAGTGTTCATAATTAAAGGTTATCTTAATTGATAGCCTTTTTTTATGCAAAATTATTTCATTTTCTTTATATATTAGTATGAAGTTAATACAAACAAACGGGAATAAAACATTTCAAATAATTCCAAGAGAATTTACTGTAGGTACTTTGACTATTAAATTAACAAGTGAAAGCACAAATATTCCAATAACAATAACAAGCACTTCATCAATAAATGGAAATTATTTACAATTTGCAGCTGTATTTGGCACATTGACAGAAGGTCAATTTTACATATTAGAAGTTAGCAATTCAACACAAATAATTTACAAAGACAAAGTATTTTGCACTGATCAAGTTGTAAATCAATTAAACAATGATTATTATAACATTAATAAAAATGAATTTACAAGCGAACAAAGTCACGATAATGAATTTATTATAATATGAACGATTTAAGAATAGTAAATCTAAGCACATACACAAGCCCAGAAATTGTGGAACAATCAAACAAAGATTGGATTGCTTACGGTACGGAAAATAATTATTTTCAATATTTAATTGACAGGTATAACGGAAGCCCAACAAATAACGCAATTATAAACGCAATTAGCGAAATGATTTATGGTCGTGGTTTAGATGCTTTAAATTCAAATAAAAAGCCAGAGCAATACGCTAAAATGGTTTCTTTGTTTCATAAAGACGTAGTTAGGAAATTATGTTATGATTTAAAATTAATGGGACAGTGTTCAATGCAAGTTATTTATTCAAAAGATAGAAAGTCAATTGCACAAGTAGAACATATTCCAATTGAAAATTTACGTGCTGAAAAATGCAATGATAAAGGCGAAATCGAAGCATATTTTTATTCAGACGATTGGACAAAAGTACGAAACACAGAAAATTTATTGAAAATACCTGCTTTTGGATTTAGCAAAGAAAACATTGAAATTGTTTATGTTAAACCATATCGAGCTGGTTACAAGTATTATTCTTCTCCAGATTATGCTGGTGGTTTACAATACGCTGAATTAGAACAAGAAATTTCTAATTATCATTTAAATAACATATTGCAAGGACTTGCTCCCAGTATGCTTATAAATTTTAACAACGGTACGCCAAATGCTGAGGAACGTCAAATGCTTGAAAATCGCATTTATCAAAAATTTAGTGGGTCAAGTAATGCTGGTAAATTCATACTTGCCTTTAATGACAATCCTGAAAGTGCAGCTACAATTGAACCAATACAATTAAGTGACGCACATAATCAATATCAATTTTTATCTGACGAAAGTTCTAAAAAAGTTATGGTTGCTCATCGTGTTGTTTCACCAATGTTAATGGGAATCAAAGACAACAGTGGTTTAGGTAATAATGCAGAAGAATTAAAAACAGCTTCAACGTTAATGGATAACACTGTAATACGACCATTTCAAACATTGTTGATCGATGCGTTTGATTCTATATTAGCATACAATAACATTAGTTTAAAATTATATTTCAAAACATTACAACCATTAGAATTTACTGATTTAGAAAATGTTGAAGACGAAGAAACACGAGAAGAAGAAACAGGAGTTAAATTAGAAAAACAAATTAAACAACAAGATAATAAAATAGCTCAAGCTTTAATAGATTTAGGACAAGATGAAAATGATTTGTTTGAAAATTTTGAATTAATTGATCAACGAGATGTAGATTATGATCAAGAAGAACAATTTGACATAGTTATTCAAGATCTTAATAAACCTAAAAATCCTAATTTATTAGCTAAAATATGGAATTTCGTTAGTACAGGTAAAGCAACACCTTACAAAAAAAGCGAACAAGATGGCACAAGTAAACAATCAACTGAAAAAGGCAATATGTTTCTTGTACGATATATGTATTCTCCAGAAAAATACAGTGAAAATTCAAGAGAGTTTTGTAAAAAAATGGTAGATGCTAAAAAAATATATCGTAAAGAAGATATTATAGCTATGGGAGATTTGCCAGTAAATGAAACAAGAATAAATGATAAAGGCGAAGAAAAAGGTTTTGGAAAAAATGGAAGTCCTACTTATTCTATCTGGCTTTACAAGGGTGGACCAAGATGTCAGCATCGTTGGTTAAGAAAAACTTATGTTACAAAAGAAGGTAGTAAATCTTTAGGCAAATTATTAACAACAACAGAAGCAAGAAAAAAAGGTTTTAGACCTGAAGCAAATGAAAAACAAGTTCCAGTTGCTCCTCAAGATATGCCTTTTGCTGGATACACGAAAGAATATTGGGATAAAATGGGATTTGAAAAATAAAATATGGCAACAGCATTATTTATAACACGAACGGATTTAATAAGAAATTCAATTCTTGACGGAAATTTAGACACAGACAAATTTATTCAATTTGTAAAAATAGCTCAAGAAATAGATGTACAAAACCTTTTAGGAACAAAATTATATGATCGTATTAGCGCTGACATTATTGCTGGAACATTATCTGGTAATTATTTAACGTTAGTTAATGAATACGTGCAACCAATTTTAATTTGGTTCGCTCAGGTCAATTATATCCCTTTTAGCGCTTATACTATAGCAAAAGGAGGAGTTTACAAACATCTTTCTGAAAATTCACAATCTGTGGATAAAACAGAAGTAGATTATTTAGTTGCAAAAGCTCGTGAATATGCAAATTATTATTCAACAAGAATGGTTGATTATTTATGTTTTAATAATGAATTATTTCCAGAATATACAAGTAATACTGACGAAGATATTAGTCCAGATAATGACACAACGTTTAAAGGTTGGGTATTGTGAAATATAAACCAAAACAAAAAAACGTTATTAAATTAAAAAAATATTTAAATGGTAAAACCAAAATTAGCATTAATACCAAGCGGATATAAGAATAGCAAAGTATATTCTATACTGC
>CAACVD010001195.1_pt1 | contig 12483 bp, 14 predicted proteins | sample 2381771 | NCBI WGS metagenome assembly CAACVD01 (sample SAMEA5211965, study PRJEB30684) | marine metagenome | biome: Marine; feature: Epipelagic; material: Water | collected 2015-10-15 | depth 15 m | reverse complement strand
GTATACCAAGTATACTTTGAATTATCTACTGCAAGTCTTGCTTGCATTTCTTGTATATATCCTGAAGCAATTCCAATCTTAGTTTGTATCTCATTAGAATACCCTTGAGCTGCAGATATATAAGAAATAGCAACATTACCTTGAGCACCTACTTGTTGTAGTCTTTGTGTAACTTCTGCTCCGTAAGAGTTTACTTCGTTTACTGCCATCTGTGCTTCTGATAAATAAGCATTACCAGCCTGTAATCTAGAACTAGACTCTTCTCTTTTAGCTTGAGCCTGTGCTAATCTAGCACTTATTTCATTACCATATCCTGATGCTATTCCTACTTTAGATTGAATTTCATTAGCATATCCCTGTGCTGTTGAAGCAAAACCTTGTCCTGCTGATAAATAAGTTGCTGCAGTTCCTAAAAATCCTTGTGCTACTTTGCCATAACCATCTGCCACTCTTGAGTATCCTGCTCCTGTTTGCACATAGCCTTGTGCTACGCTTAACTGAGATTGTATTTGGGTTGTTCTTCCGTTTATCTCGCCTATATATGCTGAAGCTTCTCCTGCTCTTGCATTGGCTTCTGCTAAAAATGCATTACCAACATTAATTCTATTGCTTGCAGTTCCTATAAACATTTGGCTTGAAGTTACATAAGCTTGTATTTCTGCTGCATATCCTTGTGCTGCATTTAGATAAGCACCTACTGCATTATTATATCCACTAGCTAAGGCTATTTCAGCCTGTGCTTCTGATAAACGATTTTGTGCAGTAGATATATGTGCTTGAACTGCTTGTCCTTTTGCTCCAGTAAATGTTGCTCTTGAAGATACCTCAGTAGCAAATCCATTTATTTCTGCTTGAAGTCCATTAACAGATGTTGAAAATTCTTCCAAATGTATTCTTGCTCTGTTTTGTTCTGTAGATGCTATTTGTAATGCACCATTCATAAGTTCTACATCTTCTTCTGTATATAAATAAGTTGCTGCATCTCCTGCTGCATTACCAGTTGGTGAGTTAGCACCATCGTCTACAATTTTTTGTGCATTATCTAGTGCGTCTTTTACTTTTGTAAATCCTATACCAGTTTGGTAAATATCTTCATCTCCGTAAAGTGCTGGGTCGCCACTTGCTGCTTGAAATTTATCTACAGCAGTATTCATAGCATCTAACGCTGTTTCAAAGTCTCCACTATTATCTGTTTGAGCTGCTATCTCTTCAGCTTCTGCTTTTGCTAATACTATTTCAGCTGCTGCTAAATCTACTGCAGCTTCTCCAGCTGCTAATCTATCTGTTATTCCAGGGTCTGCAGTTATTAAAGCTACTGCTGCATCTACTTGCGTGTTAATCAATCCTAATGCTGTAGCTACTGCTCCATCATCTGCTTCTGCTTCTGCTGCATCTGCTTCTGTTTCTGCTTTATCAAACTCTAGATTAGCTAATTCTATTGCAGCATTCATTTTATCTACAGAAGTTTTAATTGCCGCAGTGGCAGTATCTATAGCAGAATCTACAAGTCCTGCAGATTCTGTAATTTCTGCTTTTGCTAAATCTACTTCTGCGTTATCTAAGTCTACCTCAGCTGCCATTTTATCTACTTCTAAATTGGCTAGTGCTATTTCTGCTAATGCTGAATCTGCTTGCGTATTTATTAAAGCAACCTCAGTATCTATCTTGTCTGCTAATGCTTGTAATTCATCTAGCTCTGTGTTAATTGCTGTTAAGGCAGTATTAACAGCTCCTTCTGTGTCAGCCTCTCCTAAATCTAATAATGCATCGCTTTTATCAAATTCTGCATTTGCTAACCCTACCGCTGTATTAATTCTTCCTGCAGCAGTTGTCATTGCAGCTAAAGCTGTGTCTACATTTGAGTCTACATTAACTACTGACTCTGCCAACTCATTTACTGCAGTATCTACCTGCGTATTAATTAAGTCGCATATAGCTTGAGTTTCATCTAACTCTGTATTTACTGCAGTTAAAGCAGTAGTAATGTCTGAGTTAGTTTGTATGTTATTCATTAATCTTTGTATAGCATTTCTTGCTGCATATAAAACTACTGCATTCTCTGCTTCGTCTGGAAAGTTATCTATATTCGTAGCACCATGAGCTACTGTTATGCTGGTATCTATAGCTACAAGCCTACTATGATTACTACTAACCACCGTAGGAAATACATTTAAAACTTTATCAAAAATAATATAAGCTGGGTCACTTGTTGTAGCAAATTCCATATAAGATGAATCTTGCACTGTTCCCATTTGACTGGGTAAAAGTTTTCTACAAGGCATAGCTATATCACTATTATTTTCATCTCTTCTTAATACTGATAATATTTTTTTGTCTTCTACATCTACAGTGCTTGTAAAGTTTGTATTGCTTGCAACTCTTTCTAGTTTATTTATAGGTAGTATATTTAAAATAGTACGAGCACCTGCAGTCAACCAATCAGATAATGCATCATTTTCTGTTGTAGCAAAACCTGTTAACGCATCTACTTGGTCTTTAAATGATTCAGCCATTATCCTTGCCCTCTACTTTTTTTCTTGTAATGCTTTGGTGATAGTTTATTTCCAAACTTTGTATTCTTACCATGTCCTTGTCTTGTTTTCTTTTTTCCATTTGTGTGTTTAACCTGTTGTATAAATCCTCTTCTCATTAAAATGTAAAACTTCCATCTTCATTCATTATTATTCCACCCCTCTGCTGATTATACTTTTTCTTTAGTTCTTCCTGCTCTCTAAGCATATCACCAAAATTAAGTGTACGGCTTTTTGGAGTAAAGTCTAACTCACTTGGCATTCCTTTTGGTAGCATAGGGTCCACTCCTAATTCTCCTTGCATCGTCATTTGATTTGATAGCATGTTTTGTACAATAGCTAAAGAATTAAATTGATTTAAAGCTGATTCATCTAACTCGTCAAAATCTTTACTTTCTATACCAAACAACCTTTCTTGTAAAGCTGATTCTTTTTTTAAGCTGTTAAAATAATCCTTAGTCATTTCTTTTCTTGTGTTTATAGAGTCTGGTGTAACACCCTCAAAACCGTCTTTAACATAATTCATAAACTCTTTACCCCTCATAGCACTTAATAAATCTTGCTCTCCTGATTTAGGATTGTAATAATCTACATTTTCAAATTTTTCAGTTACTGTTTGTGGAAAGTAATTATCTAACCACTGCTCTAATAAGTCTAAACTTTCTTCGTCATAAGCCTCTACAGGCTCACCAAAAAAATCTTGAAAAGACTTTGCCATATCAAAATAGTTTTGTCTATAAGATTCAGGTCTTTCAACATACCCAGTTTCTTTTCCTTCCACAAACTGTTCTACTAAAAAGTTTATGTCATTAGATTTGTTTTTATCTCCGTTCATTTCTTTTTATAAACTTTCTTTTTCATTTTTCTTTTTTTACCATTCATAGCATTCTTTCTTCTTTTGCCGTTTAGTTTTTTGCTTTTAATCATTCCGTACATTATTTTTTTCCTCCAAATATCATGCTGTCCATTTTCTTTGCTCTGTCTGCAGCATTTTTTTTATTAGTTTTTTCTATATGTTTATCCATACTCATAGTCCCAAAATCTATTTGGTCCTTTCTTATAGCACTTGCCATAGGTGAATCTCTTAAAACAAACTGAGTACTCCACTGTGGTGGATGTGCTCTCAACCCACAAGATGGACAATTAAAGTGTCCTTCTTTGTTTGGCTTGTTGCAGTGTTGGCACTTCTTCATTACACCTTAGTAATGATGATATATGCAATTCTACTTCTGTCAAGCATAACTGCATTAGTAGCTACAAGTTTTGCATCATCTATAGTTTCAATATAGTCATTGATTTCTTTTGCTAAAGAACCACTAACTGTGCTTGCTGCAACACTAATATCATTGATAATAACTTTTGTTACAGTATCAAAATTTGCCATTTTATTCTCCTATTAGTTTAAAATTTTTTTTGGATTTTGGGGTTGAACCTTTCTACGAACAACCCCACAGTATCCAAGACTGTTAATCCTTACGGATTAGTTTATGATATAGTAACATGTGCTACATCGTGAACAATAGCTTTTGCAAAGTAATTAATACCATTGCAAAATAATTCTACTGTGTCACCTAATGCTGCACCACTGATAAATACGATTTCATCAACTGCAGATTCTGCTGAGTTACCAGCTGCACCATCGTCAGCTCCTGCAACCATACCAACGATTGAATCTTCGGCAGTATTGTTTGCAATAGTAACTGCGTTAGCAGCCACTGTTGATAAAACAAATTTACAATGCCAACCAGCACCAGCTGAAGCTGCTAAAGGTAAAGTAATCTCATAGGCAGATGCCTGATTAACTCCGAATACTTTTCCTGAGTCAGCTGCAGTTAGTGTTCTAGCTGCTGCAATTTGTTCGTATTTTAATTTCATATCACTAACACCACTGTTTTGTTCTAAATATGCTGCTCTAGCCATCTTACACTCCTTCTAAATTAATTAAGTAATGTGATTCTGGTAGACATACTTCTAACCCAGCTTCAGTAAGAATCATATCTTTTCTTAGGTCTTCATCTGCACTTTGTACATTTGTCATAACCTGAGTATCACGATTAATTCCGTTACCTACTAATGGTCTGTAGTATAGTTTACTCATATCAGCCATACACATCATACCAGATGAATGACCTCTAAATAGAGGTTCTTTCACTAAATATACTGAACCATGAACTGTATTAATCTCCATTAACTGGTGACCATACTGTCCTGCTAATTCATCCATATTAATTTGGTATTGTGTGCTTGCTGTTGATATATCAGAAAATGAGCCGTTACCCATTTTGTTAAAGAAAGAGATAACAGGAAGAGAAGCTAATGCTAATCTTTCGTTACTTCCGCCTCTAGCTGGGTCAAACAATACTTCAAAGTCTGATAAAAGTCTATCATAAGTAAGCTCTGAAGCTTGTGCAGTTCTGAAGTATGCTTTACCTGACTCATAAGATAAGTTGTCAGTTCCAGCTACTACTGTACTGTTTTTAATGATGTGACCTACTAGACCTTCTGAGTATTGTACTCCGCCTACTTTTGCTTTCTGATTGAAAAGAAATGCTCTTTCCATATCTATTTTGTGTTCTCTCATTTTTTGAGCTAACACTCTTTCAAACTCGTTAGACACTCCACGAAGTTGTGTTGCGTATGCTGTGTTTGAAATCTCAGCAGCTGTTTTGAAAATCTGGGTATACCCATAATTATCTTCTAAGCTATCTGAGAATACATCTGGTGCTCCAGAACCTTCTGCGTATGCAGTACCAATGATTTGACATTTTTTATTATCTAAAAGTTTGTTTGCATTGGTTGCTGTTGATGATACAGAAATCACTTTACCAGTGAATGTTGTATCAGCTGAGTTCTGAACAGGTGCATCTTCTACTCTAACTACGATGTTAGCGTAAGTTGCATCCCCTTCTGAGCCTCCAAGTGTTCTAACTGCAAAGACCATACCTTTAACAAGGAAGTCTACTGCAGCTCCGTCAGCTGTGTCTACAGTAAAAGATACTGTATCTCCAGAACTTTGAGTTGCTGAACTGTCGTGATTACCTTTTAAAAGGAACTCTCTACTTGTATAATTAATCTTTGTTCTATCTTCAAGATAACGAAACAATGAATCATCAGTAGGAAGTTTAGCAGTTTGACTCAAGTAGACGAAGAAAGGACTTTCTTCAGGTGCTAATTCAGCAATCCTATCAGAAAAGTTATATAGTCTTCTTCTATCTGGAGCAACTCCATAATCAGCAGATGTAGTAGCAGCAGTCAAGTTTGTTGACTTAATTTGTCCGCTTATTGCCATTTTATTCTCCTATTTATTTTCTTTTTATAGTTTGCTTGATGCTACCAGAAGATGCGGCATTAAGTATTTGGTCCCACATTCCGTCTTGTTCAGACTTAGTAGGAACTGCTCCTCCTTGCAATACCCCTGCGGTTCTTGCTTGATTAGATGTATCTGGTTTTTGAATTACAGGTTCTTTGTATTCACCTTTATTCATTTTAAATAACTTAACCAAATTATCTAAAGGAACAGAATCTTTCGGTGCAGAAGTAAACTCCATAAATTCTTGGACTTCATTTTCTTGCATACCAAAATCACTCTTTAACTTACTGACAGTATCACTAAGAAACTGTTTTTGCTCTTGGCCTCTCATAGCATTTTGCACTGCACTATTTATCCTAGACTCTTCTTGTTTCACACGCATTTCGTATGATGAAGAACCAGGTTTATTGTACGCATCCCACGGATTGAACTCGTCTTCGTTTAACTGTTGTGCTTCAGTTGGTTTGTTTACACCCTTATTACCAACAATATTATCTCTTAAAGTTTCAACAAGGTCAGGTCGTTGCTCTAGTAAGTTAATTAATGGTTTGTATTGAGATAAATGTTTCTTATCTGCTTCAGCTCTATCATACATAGATTGAAACTTTTTAGCTTCTTTTTCCCAATTCATACTTTCATTTCCTTCTAAAGTACCTTCTTGTTGTTCCTCAGTTTGAACCTCATCCATAGATTCTGAAACTTGAGTATCGGTTTGTGATGTTTCTGTATTCATATTTACTCCTTTGATGTCTTGTCTTCTTGAGCAGAACTACGCATTTGTGATTCTATTACTTTAATTTCACCACGCAATTTCTCCAATTCAAGCAACACCTTGTCGTTTAGTTTGTTTTTATTTACACGCCTATCGGCACTGGCGTTAGATTCTATATCTTTTAAACGAGTCTTAAATTTCTCAACTTCAGTTCGTTTTCTATCAGAGATAGATTCTCTTGTAGCCGTTTGCAGGTCTCCCTGTAAATTCTTTATCTGTTCATCCATAGCAGCCATTTGTTGTTGTAGTTGCTGTCTTTCATTCATTCTTTGCAACACACCTTCTTTGTCAAAAATGTCTGGATTCTTTTTTAATACTTCTACTTGGTCTACTATTCCCATCTGATATGCTTCCATATACACAGCAAGTTCAGCATACTTACTTGTTGGTAAAGTAGAACCAGACTCAATACCAACATCATGTTGTTCTAAATTGTGTCTATCTTTTTTTAAATCAAATATGGTTTGTGTTTTATCAGAATAAATCTGTGCCATCATTTCTGACATATCATTATTTGGCTGTGCAAGTCTAAATATTTTTTCATGCGAATAATGACTTTTACCATAATTGTATAATACTTTTCCTAATCTTTTAATACTAAACTCTATATCTCTTAATTTAGATTTAGGTCTTTCACTACCTAAAGCTATTAATCTTTCTGTCCCTCTGGCAGTGTCAGGAGCTTTTTCTCCAACCCCTTGCATTATTTCTGGTATACCAAAAATAAAATTAATATAAAACTCTGCTTGTTGTATCAATCTGTAGAACTCACCTGTTAAGGGTTGCGGAGCAGGATAGTGCGGTTCACCTTGTGATGAGTCCACTTCTATAACTGCATTAGGATTAGCCCAATCTTTTTCTAACTGTGAAACATTTTCTACACTACCTATTGGCACCATAAGTTTTAAACCTGCTGATGCTTGTGCATGTGATAGAGCCAAAGACCAAAGCTTGTTGAGGAGTCTTTGCATTGGCCTTGCTCTTGATATGTCTGAACGAGGATATGGAGTCTGTGTCCAAACATTTGCGATAGGTACGATAGGGTAAACATCTGTATCTAGGACTGTTTCATATAACACTACCTCTCCAATACTTGCAGTAACTTTAATTCTTGTTTGATAAACCTGAGTTATGTCTACCTGTCCCATTTCTATCATCTGTTTGTTTTCTTCTAAGAAAGATGAAAAGTCTGCTTCATCAACAATAAACTCTTCTCCTGATTGATTTTCTCTAAGTAAGTAATATGGAACTTTTGTTTTATAAAATCTTTCTAATATCTGGTATCTTGAATCGTGTGTATCTATATAGCCTTTAACTTTATCTGGCGTATACATATTAACACTAGACTTATTTACATTGTCTGGATAATCTTGTTCTAAACTATACGGTGAAATCATATCTATCAATGGGTCTATTTCTTCTTGGGTGTTCGGGTCTACATTAATACCTAACTCTGGATAAAGATTTAACACTTGGTCTTTCGTAAGTATTGTAGATAAAATAATATTATCTGCATCTGAAAAAAATCTATCTCTAGATGTTGCTGGTACATAAATTCTAAAAGGGTCTATGTAAGAAAACTTAACATCTCCTTTACCAAAATCTGAATCATAATCTACATAAGCATAAATATAACCCAAACCAACAACACAATAATCATGTATTGCTTGTTTCATTTGTGCGTCACCCTCTGAGTTTTGCCACACAAACCCCATAATAATTCTCCATAAATAAGCCAAAGAAGAATCAGAATCTTCTCTAGGCACTACTGTAAACACGGGAGGTCTAGCAGTAAGCATACTTTTTAATCGTTCTACTGCAGGAGATATTCTATCCATAGGAACATCTGCTTGGTTTCTTGATGCTAATTCATTGGATTCGTCTGAAGTAAAATGATTTCCTAAATAAAAATCTATATCTTGTCTAGCATCTCTTTCCCAAGCCTTTCTATCATTTTTGTATCTATCGTATATTTCTTGGTTTTTTAATGCTCTTTTGTCATATTCCATTCAATGGCCCTATTGTTGTAAAAAACGATACAGTATTTCGTAGTTGAATTTAACTCTTTACCCTCTATAAATGCAAGCAAAATGTGGATAACATGTGGAAAACTTTTTATTTAATTGTTCCTGTCATCCAATTATAAACTTTATTTGCTTTAAGCTTAGTAGATTTTCCTACAGAATCTGCTAAATCTGCTATATCTATAGCGGTACTACTAGGAGCTTTTGCAAAATAATCAGCATAATACAAAGCATCCATCAAGTCATCGTTCTTTGGTTTGGGATGTTCAAAAAATTCATCCACTATTTCAGTCATTTCTTTTTTAATATATAATTTTTTAGAATTTACTATAGGCCCTAGTGCTGTTTCTAACCTGTCTTCTTTCTTAATACCATAAGGAGGTTTTACTCCTTTAAAAATTCCTGGTAATAAACGCCTATCTTTTACAGAAATTCTTGTAGTCATATCTCTAACCATTTCTTGTGCTGCAACAGTTTCTATTGTTACTCTCCTAACAGGAGAATATTTTTTAGCCATCTCTACAATTTGTTCAGCCATATCAAATGCTGGTATTTTTTCTCTAAAATATTCTAAGACATATCTATTTTTGTTTGCATCCATAGCCATAACTAGAATTACTTGGTAGTCAGATGTAGCACTAGCAGTAGCTGCAAGGTCAACCCCTATATAGATATTTACAGGTATTGCTTCTTTATTATTTACAAGATAAGCATAGTTCTCTCTGTTTTCAAACCTGTGATTATAGTTTTGTATTCTGTCAATCTTAAAAGAAGCTGCTGAAGAATCTCTAGCATCGTTCATATACTCTTGTGCAAACTTGTTTACAAGACCTGCTTCAATAAATTCTTTTCGTTTCTTTTGTAATTTTGCTAAAGAAAATTGTTCTGGCCACAAAGGTTTATCATTTTCAATAGCTCTATGAAATGTTACTTCCCAAGGGTAGCTTCTATTATTTGCTTGTGATTCTTTATAACCGTCTACTATGTTTTGCAAAAAAGAATCATAATGAACAATAGTACCTGTCAACCATATCCAACCTTCATTACCTGGAGTTTCTTCTAGTGATGGATATACAGTAGAGACAATCCACTTCTTTAACTCTGCTCTTCTTTCAGGAGTCTTAGTATTTAGCTCTGATTCAAAGTCATCAAGAATTATACCAGTGTATCTAACTCCTACTTCTGCCCTACCACGAAGTCTTTGATTAGAACCTTTAGCTATAATTCTATCTCCTTTTGGAGTTACAATATCTTTTTCTGTCCATCGTTTACCTACACTACCACCATCCATGTTTCCAAAGTAGTACCGTATCATTTCATTTTCTTCAAAGTGGTGTCGTATGTATTTTAAATGGTCTATAGATTGCCCACCTTCTTCTGATACCCAAGCTACAAAGTTTTGTTTATCTGTTTCTGCAAATAAAAATTTATGCATAATAGCAGCTTTAGATAAAATACTTTTACCCATACCACGAGGAATGATGTTACATATACGAGCACCAGGCTTGTGTTGGATTAATCTTCTAGATAAATCATAATGGAATTGAGGACTTTCACTTTTATGTAAAAAGTCTTGAGGTAAGAACACACGGCCAAAAAATATTAAATCTTTATACGCTTTTGCTAAAACCTCATCCCTTTCTGCCATAACAGAAGGTCCAGGTATAATATTAATCTTCTTTTTTTCCATCATCAATTAGTTTCATATTACTCATTTCTAATATTTCTTCTTTACTAAACCCAGTAAAGGCTTGTCCTAATAACAACGATTCGTTTTTCTTTTCTTTAGGATACATGCTTTGTATCTTCATAAAATTTTCTAATGCTCTTAGCTTGACAGCATCAGATGTATCTGGATTATCTACAATGTCTCTTGCTTTTTCTAGTGTCCATTTTTTATCAATACCAATTTCATTTAGTATTCCTTCTATTTCTTTTTCCACTTCTTGTTTTATCCTTGTTTGTTTTAAAAGTAGAGATGATTTAACTTTAGCTGTTTGTTGATTGTTTGTTTCAAACGAATCTAAATATGCTTGCAATGGGTTTTCACCATGAGCAATCATTTTAACAAAGCGTATCTCTCTCCATGTTAACGGTTTTTCTTCTATGTCTTTTCTCTTACTAAAAGAGTTATAATCTTTTTTTGGTGTGCCTTCCATCTTAGAAGAAGCAAAGGTTGGGCCAAGCAATGTAACAAAGTAATCATCATACGCTTTAATCGTAGAGTTCTTCATTGTTTTCTTGTTGAGTATTTGTGTGACTTTATTATCATCGGTTAATACCCAGTCATTCACTTTTGCTTTTCTCCAATCAGCTATTAGCTTTGCATCGGGAAACATGTCACGAAATTCTTTCTCGCTATCAAATACATAACGAGGTATACCTTTAATAATTCTTTTATGCATTAGCCTTCAACAACATTACCCCATACGATACATTTCCCATTAACAATTTCAATTACTTCAACTTGAAAGTTGCCATTAGGAAACCAAGTAATAATGCTGAAAGCATGATTCCAATTATGTAAGCGGCCACGCAACCACTTGTTTTTATCTCTTGACATATCTTTAAGACATCCTATTCCCCAAGCTCCAATGGTTCCTGCGTCTAATTTAGTTAAAGTATGTCGTTGAACATCGTGAGTATGTCCATACATGATATTGGCTCCGTATGTTTCAAGATGTTTTTTAGCATGGTAAGTAGTTGCGTAGGTACCGTGTATAAAATTTATCTTCCCTATCTTTAATGGAAGGTTGTATTCATAATATTTGTACCCTCGTTCTTTTAAATAACATGCTTTAGGAAAAGTATAATCAGACATATAAGGATATTTTTCTACAAAGTTGTCCATCCACAACTCATGATTACCTTGCAACATATACTTTTCTTTTACTTTTTCTTTAGACATAACATCATCTATCATATCTAAACCTGCATTGACATCAGCAATGTCTTGTTCACAATATGGTATTTGGTATTCTAAAGAAGGAAGTTTCTTTCCTTTGTACTTCCAGGCAGAAAAGTTATGCCATTCACCTACATCACCAATGTTAATGTAAATATCTGGTTTAACTATCTTGACTGCTTGCAATGCACAGGACAGTGCTTTCTCATCGTGAAGAGGAAAATGAATATCTGGAAATACAATTCCTCTTTTAAGCTTTAATTTTTTCGCCATCATCTGTAAAGGTAAAAGCCATATCTTGTCCCTCTACTAATTCAGGGGTATCTATTTGTTCTATTGTTTCAAATAGTTCAATAACCCACTCTAATGCTAAAGGGTCGGGTGATAGTATGTCAGAATCTTTTAATCTTTTTACTAACTTCTTAGCTTTTTGTAAACCGTTTACTAACTCCATTATTTTTTATCTTTATCTTTATCGTCTAACTCTGCTGCTATAAAAGAAAGGTATTTACCTGTCAACCATTTCTTTTCAGCAACCTGTTGTTCAAATCTTAACAACTCTGCGGCCACTTCATTAGCTCTGTTATAATGAGCTTTTCCTTCAGGTGATAAAGATTCAAGTTCAAACTTATATTCTTGCCCACCATAGTTTAGTGTCATTAGATTTTTTTCTTTTTTCTTAGCCATTGATTCTCCGTTTGTGATTAAGTTATCCACAATTTATACACAATATGTTTATAAATACAAGAATTAAATTTATTTGTGTCATAAACAAAGTATTTCTTGACTATCCCCTTTAAATGTCTTATCTTAAAAGACCTCTTTTGGAAGGCTTATTAAGGTATTACCCTATTAAGGAAACCTTATTAAGGTATTCTTATTAGGGTAACCTTATTTGGGAACCCTAACCCCCCCCACTAATATTAGGGACCCTAATACTC
>CAACVD010001194.1_pt1 | contig 12492 bp, 18 predicted proteins | sample 2381771 | NCBI WGS metagenome assembly CAACVD01 (sample SAMEA5211965, study PRJEB30684) | marine metagenome | biome: Marine; feature: Epipelagic; material: Water | collected 2015-10-15 | depth 15 m | reverse complement strand
AACAAAATACTAAAAAAAAATTACAAAAGCGTGCGTGAGGGACCACTCCTGACACACCTTACCACAGGGGGTTACTCTTGAGTACCTCTATGACACTAGGTTTGGCTTCTGGGGGAAAGGATGTTATATTATAATAGAAGGAAGAGATAGTAACTGAGTAATATATTTTAGTATGGAAAAGGAAGTAATTGAGTTAGTTCATGAGTTTAAATGTGCCATGACAGGAGATGAGTTAGGTATAATAAAAGTTAATGGAGTTGAAAAATGTGTTACTGTTGAGGAATATCTCAGACACACATATGATATACTTAACATTATAGGCTAGGTTTGGCTTATGGGGATAAGATTGTTATATTAGGGTATAAGAAATAATAAATAATTAAGTATGAGAAAGTTTATAAGTAAGTTTGGTATGGGATTAATAGGGCTAGGTTTGGCTACCGGGGCAATTTTATTAGCAGGTGGTAATAATTTAGGTATCTATATTATTTTAGGTTTAATATTGATTATGCCTTCATTACGCTAGATTTGGCTATTGGGGGAAGGAATGTTATATTATGGTATAAGAAAGGATAAATAATAAAGTAAATTTTTAAATTAAGGTTATGAAAAAAGTAGTTAAAGTAGTAAAAGGTAAAGAGTTAGGATTATTAGGTAGACCAGTTAATCCAAATAGTAAAAGACAAATTCGTTTAGCTGAGTTAGCTGAGAAAAGAGAAAATGGAACGTTGAAAAAAGGTCGTCCAATTGATAAAACATCAAAAAGACAATTACGTTTAACTGAATTGAGATTTAAGCGTGAATTAGGTATACTTAAAAAAGGACGTCCAGTGAATGAAAATTCAAATAGACAAATTCGTTTAGCTGAGTTAGCAGCTAAGAGAGCTAATGGTACATTAGTAAAAGGTCGTCCAATTAACATGAATTCAAAACGTCAACAACGTTTGTTAAATAAAGCCGTTAATGACATGGTTTTAGAAGTTATTAGTTAATATTATTAGTTTATTAAGTTATTGGTTGGTTACGGGTATAAGCCTGTAATCTTCCTTCGTACGTACTTATTTATTTGATTGTATTATAGTATTTATCTATTATGATTATCGTTGTGCGTATTGTGTACGTACGTAATATTTACGTTATAATCCCATATATCGTTGATATCAATATACGGGTATTAGTGTGTATATTTGGGTTAGATGTAAATGTATAGTTAGGATAACCCTCTACCATCGATTAGTATATACCTATATAAACTAATTCCATAAAGTCCATTTCACCCACCCCTATAAAAATTCATGATATCCAAAATCTTCTCTTTTAAAAATTTTTTACGTCGATGAAAATATATACTTGGCTACCCAAGATTAATTTATTATATTTATCGTTATGAGGATGTTTGAAAAAGTAGAAGTACCATTTTACCTATTAACTTTAGGATTATTCGCGTTAGAAAAAGGAAACACTGGTTTAGCTATATTCTTATTCGTGGTATCATTTTTTCGGTTAGGGGTTAATGCATTAGGAGATGAAAAAAATAAAAGTAACTCAGGAAGAGATTTATGATGCTATGAGACCTAATGTGTATAAAAATAAGAAAAAGTATACACGTAAGAAGAAGCATAACAAAAAGGAGAAATAAAATTACTTGGCCTCTCAGGTGAAGTTACTTATATTTAGATATAAGAAAGAGCAGCTATAAGTTGTTAAATTAAGGTTTTAAAAAAATAAAGGTGTATGGACAAAGAAATCAAAGATTTACTTGAAAAAGAAATCAAATCAGTTAAACAATCTCGGTTAAAAGTTATTGTAGGAGTAGGATTACTCATAGCAAACATTGTGTTATTATTGATGGGAATATTAGATATTTCCACGTTAATCTTCACTTTAATATTGTTATTTAGTGTTTGGAGTATTATTATGGATCATGGGATAAATAAAGCAGTATTAGTTTTAATGCGTTATATTGTTGATGAGGATTTTGCAAAAGAGTTTGATAAAGAAAAAGAATTAAAAGAAAATAATAATAAATAAATATAATCATGGCGGAAAAAGAAAAAGACGTAAGAAAGATTAAAACACCAGACGGAAGTATTGTTAGATACTCATTAGACAACAAAATGCATTATTGGAGTGGCCCAGCATATATTCCTCAAGGTGACATGAAGAAAGCAGAGTATTGGATCTATGGTATTCAATATACAAAAGAAGAACATAAAGAAGCTCTTAGAGACCATAATGGTTTACCTTGGCATAAAACAGGTTTAGGAGATACTAGATTTTAAATTATATATTATGAGAAAAAGTAACTTTAGAAAATTCCAAGAACATACATTATTTTTATTAATGTTATTATCATTTGTAGGAATAGCAATTCTAGCTTTTATAGCTGTTAAAGATGGATATATAGCTTAAAATGGAAAAATTAAACAATTATAGTCTTCAATGTGACCTATATAGTATACTTGAAGCAGATGTTTTATTGCAATGTAAAGAAGTAGATAACAATCATTTTATGGAGTGGATAGTAAAAGAAAAACCACTCCATAAAGTACTTTATTCTTACTCTAGTAGAGAATTAATGATGGAAGATCATTATAAGATATCTAGTTTTTACTTTAAACTTAAACAAAGAACCTAGCCTGCTATTTACCCCAGGCAACTAAAAATTATAATATGGAACGTATTACTGTTGAGGAATCCAAAAAATTAGTACCATACACAGATGATCTGATAAATGGGACAATTGAATACTTTACTATCACTCCTTCAGATAAGGGTGATGGATGGGAGGATGTTCATTATTTCACATCACGTAAGACTAATCAATATTCTAACCGTGAGGGTGATGGAGATTCCTGGGTTTATGTTCTTTCCAATCCTACTATGCCCGGTTTAGTTAAAATCGGCTCTACATCTAAAGACCCAAATGAACGGGCTAAACAAATATCTCGTGGAACGGGTGTGCCTTTAGAGTTTGAGGTTAAATACGCTTATAGGTGTTTTAATGCCGAGCGTTTAGAGCGGGAGCTACATAAGTATTTCAAACCCCACCGTACTAATAACAAAAAAGAGTTCTTCCAATTGGAACTTGATGAAGTTAAGTATGGTATTATGGAGTTAGGTAAAAAGTATTTGTAAGATATTATGTGTCTATAGTATATACGTATAGACGGATAGCCCTGCTTATAGTAGTAAGCTTAGCAAGACGTAAAATTCCGTGCCTATATTAATTTGAATATTTACATTCCATCGTCTATTTATAACTGACATGGATAAGGAAAAAATATTTGGATTATTTGATAATAATTTTGATGAAAATCTTCAAAAAGAAATAGGTAGTTATAAAAAATCATTCCATTTTAAAATTGGGATGTTTATTAAAGTAGTTATTTATGGTGATAAATGGAAAAATTCTGTTGTTTCTATGTTCTCTAAAGCTAATACTGATTTTGATGTAAAAGATATTGATTCTGTAGGTAACATGATGTTATATACAAGAGCTTGGTATTGGATAAGTCAATTTGATTTTGATAATAAAGAATGTATTAATGATTTAAATATTTTTTTAGATAAAGATGAAGAAACTTATAATTCTTCTGATCTTTTTATTTCCTTAATGAGAACTATTAAATATTTTGAGAAAACAGAAGAGTTTGAAAAATGTGCTTTTCTTGTTAAAATAAGAGATCTTTTAAAATAACTTGTCCTCCCACCTTTATTTTTATATCTTCCCTATAATATGTAATTAAATAGTAATTATGTAGTTAAAATATTTATAAATTATTATAAAAAAAACTTAACTACTTAAATAAGAAATAAAATTAGTCACCCGGAGTTACATACTCTTTTTAAAAAAAATAAAAGTTATGAAGTTAACAGCAGAAGAAATTCAAGGAAATTGGGAACAGTTACTTTCTTATATTGACAAATATATTTCATCCCCACGTAAAGAAAAATTACTTGATTTTTATAAAAAATTTGAAGATCGTTTAGCTTTAATGCCTGCTGCTCATAAAAAAGAATATCATAATGCCTTCCCAGGTGGTTATGTTGAACATGTAAATAGAGTAGTTAGATGTTCTCTTAAACAATATGAATTATGGAAAGAAGAAGGTGTTGACACATCTACATTTACAATTGAAGAATTAGTATTCTCAGCCATTAATCATGACTTAGGAAAAATGGGAGATGAAGAAAATGAATCTTACATACCTCAAACTGATAAATGGAGAAGAGATAAATTAGGTGAAGATTATAAATTTAATGAATTAGTTCCTTTCTCATCAGTTCCAGATAGGGGTTTATTTTTACTTCAATCACATGGAGTACAATATACCTTTAATGAAATGTTAACCATTCAGACTCATGATGGTCTTTATGATGAAGGAAATAAAAAATATTTAATAAGTTTCACCCCAGGACAAAAACCAAGAACAAGTCTTCCTTATATAGTACATCAGGCAGATTTAATGGCAGCTCGTATTGAATTTGAACGTGAATGGTTACCTAAATTAAAAGGTGAAGTACCTAAAGAGGACAATTTTAAATTAAAAGCAACGAATAAAACCACTAAAGATAAAGCATTAGGCAGTATTAAAAGTAGTGGATTAAACGATTTATTACAAGGATTATGATTTTATTAACGATAATAATAGCAACAGTAGTAGTAGGAATTTTAGGATTTACTACAATTAATCTACTTAGAAAGAATGAAAAACAAGAAGATATATTAGCTTCATACCTATTATATCTAGACCGTATCTCCAGAGTAATTGAACTCTCAGATAAAAGATTAAAAGAAATTGATGCTAAAGGTACCTTTGAGTCAGATGATGAAATTGGTTTTTTCTTTGATCAAGTAACCCAAATACAAGGAGTTTTAAATGAATTCCAAGTAAAGGAAATTAAAGAAACTGACAATGGCTAGAGTAAAAAAAAGAAGACCAAAACAAAAAAGAAACTATTTTACTCAAGAAGCAGAAGATGCTATCTTGCTGTTTAATAAGACTAATAATCCAGATGAAAGAAGTAGATTGTATTCTAAATATATCCATTTCCCTTTTTTTAAATTAACTCAAAATATAATTCATACTTTTAAATTTTATCATACAGAAGTAGAAGATTTAGAACATTTACAACATGAAATAGAGGTTTTCCTATTAGGAAAACTTCATCTATATCATCATAGTAAAAGTATTGATGATAGATTACATAGAATTATAGTTAGAAAATATCAACATGGAAATTATAATGATTATTTAAAGGATTATAAAGATGAATTAATAAATAATATAGAAGTAGACCCAGGACCTCAATTATCAAAAGAAGAATTTATATTAATGCTTGAGAAAAAAGCAGTATTTGCTGAAAAATATGGACTATTTAAAAAAGGAACATTTATTGAATTTACTAATAACAGTGATAAAATAACCCAAGAACAAATAAATACATTTATTGAAGATTATGAGAGTATTTTAGATAAAGAATGTTTTGGAAAATTAAAAAAACTAACTCCCCCTAAAGCTTATTCTTATTTTGGGACAATTACTAAAAGATGGTTAATTAATTATTGCAATGGTAATTATGGAAAAAAGATAAAAAAAGATACTATTGAAAATTTATCTAAAGATATAAATCATTCTTATGGTTTAGATGAAGTTATAACCCATAATGATAGATTATCTAATTTTATAGATGATTATGTAGAGTATATTACTAATAACATTTATAATATATTTCCTAAATCTAATGATGCCAAAGTAGCTGATGCAGTCCTAGAATTATTTAGAAAAAGATCAGACATTGATATCTTTAGTAAGAAAGCATTATATCTTCATATACGTGAATTAGGTGATTTTAAAACACCTAAAATTACTAAAATATCTAATAAACTAAGTGATATATTTAAAGATAATTACACATTTTATCTAGAGAATGGGTATGTTGAGTTTGAAACCCATTAAATCATAAATATTTATAATAAAATTATTTATTATTATGAGTAATCTTGATAAAAAAGTATTTGGTAAGAAAAAATTCTCTGATCTTTTATCTGAAATATATGAAAATCAGAAACGAAAAGAAACTCAAATCTCAGCCTTAATACAAGAACTAAAACCTTTAATCAATGACATTGGAGATGCTACTTTAATAGTACCCCTTATTAAAGAATATATGGATTTAGGTATTAAAAATGATGAACAACTTATTAAAATGTCTACTATTATCCAAAGAGCATTAAATTCAGGAACTAGTGAGGATGGTAGTTTTGGTCTAACTGAGGATGAGAAAAAACAATTATTCCAAGAAATAGAAAATTTTAACGGAACTAAGGATGATAAATAGAGCTGGCATATCTAGTATTAATAAATCTTCAAAAAATAATAGAAAGTCTAACCCAGGTTCATCTACTAATTCAGTTATTGGAAGAGTTACAGATATTATTTTAAATGAAAACCATCCTGATTTTTCTAGACTTGGGGAGTTCAATAGTATAGGGACTGTATTTTTTGAGATAGTAAATAGTAGTAATACTGGCACTACAAATTATGCTAAACCTGCATATCCCGGGTTTAAATCTTTTCCCATAATTGGAGAATTAATTTTTTGTTTTTCAGCAGCTGTTCCTTTACAGCATGATGCTCTTATTAATAAAAAAGAATTTTTTTACACAAATATACTTAATTTATGGAATAGTCCTCATCTGAATTCTTCTCCAAGTCCTAGGGTAAGTCAAGATTCTCCATTAAATACTCTATCATACTCACAAATTGAAGCAGGTTTATCAAGAAATCCTTCAGTTAATGAAACAGGAATTGATACTAATTTAGTATCTAACCCAACACAAAATTCTTTTGTTGAAAAATCTAATATTCATCCATTAATGCCTTTTTTAGGTGATGTTATATATGAAGGTAGATTTGGTCAAAGTCTAAGATTAGGATCAACTTCTCCTTCAACAAGTCAATATGAAAATAAATGGTCATCAGTTGGTGAAAATGGAGATCCTATTACAATTTTAAGAAATGGACAACCTAAAAATGTAACTGATATAGGTTATATTCCTATATTAGAAAATATAAATTTAGACTTATCTAGTATATATTTAACATCACATCAAAAATTAGATGGGTTTAGAGTAGCTAGTCAAGAAAATTATTCTTCTTATAAAAAGTCTCCTATACCTCCTAGCCAATATACAGAACCTCAAATAGCATTAAATTCAGATAGAATTGTAATTAATGCTAAAAATGATCATATATTAATGAGTTCACAAAAATCTATAGGTATGTCTACTGTAGGAAGTGTAAATATAGATGCTAAAGAACATTATATTAGTTCTAATGATATTAGGTTAGGATCTATAAGAGCATCTCAACCTGTTTTATTAGGAGATGATACTATTGATATAATAAGACAATTAACTGAAGCTGTTAGAGATTTAGCTTCTATACTTCAAATGGATAGAGATTGGCCTGGAGGAGAACTTAAAACTTCATTTAATGCTGTAGCAGGTAGTGTAATAAGTCAAATTGAAAATACTAATGGTATATTAGCTCAATTAACTAATAATAGTCTTAAATCTAAAACTACAAAAGTTCAATAATGGCTAAACTACCTACATATAATTATGCTGATGGTACTAAAATATTTTTTGGTAGTTTAGGACCAAAAAAATATGCTATACTATCCCCTGGTATTACTATTAAAGATAGAGATAATGGTACTATTGTATATGAAAAAGGTCAAACCTATGAAGGTCAACAATCCTTTAGTACTGATTATCAAATTTTAGCTGAAGAAGCTATAAATGGATATAATGGATGGAGGAATTCTATAGGAATAGTTGATACTACATTAGTAAGTGTAACTAACCCACCCCCACCAATAGACCCTCCTGTTGAGGGAGAACCAAAAAACGAACCAGGACTCCCCCCAGGATGGACAGAGGCTGATTTAGCAAATGAAGTTACAGTTACCGCTCCATCAGCATTAAAACCACCACCAGTTCCAGAAAACCAAGCTCCACCAATTCCTATAAAGCAACTTTTAAGAATCTTAGGTGTTGATCTTGATGCTAAAATAAAAGAATTTCAAGAAAAACAAGGATTATCTAAATCAGCTATTAAAGATGATATAACTGGAACTATAGATCCTAAAAAGAAAGAAGATTTTGATAAATTTGTAGGAAGCGCTGGGGGGTCAGGAGTGATAAATCAACTTGGTAGTGTTCCTTCTATAGCAACTGGTGGTTCTACTCTAAATACTTCATCACTAGCTTCATTTCAAGATGAAAGTGGCTCATTTGCTTTTCCAACAAAAATACAATTTGGTACTGTTGTTGGAGCAGTTGTTGATGCTAAAACAAATCAAGCTATTCCTGGAGTTAAAGTTAGAAATCCTTTACTTAAGAAAGCTACTACAGATCAATATGGTTATTTTGAAATTAAACATCCTATTATTCCTCCTTTATTAACAGAACTAGATATAATATCTCCAAGTCAACTTCCTATAACCCTTACTACAAGAGGATTTAAAGATCCTGAGTTGAAAAAAACTATTAGATATATTCCACAAACTGTTATACCTTATACTTCTACAGGAGAATTAAAAGGGTTTGTAGATGAAAAAGATAAATCAAAAGCTACAGGAGTAGGTTTTGTTCCTTTAAAAAGACTTGAAGGAGATTTAAGAAAACAAATTATAGATTATTTAAAATTTCCAAGTAATGTTGTAGATGAATATAATACTTCAAATGCTACTTATGATTTTAGAATACAAAAACTTACTAATAATACTATAGAAGAACTAAAAGGAATAATTATACCCTTATTATTAACTTTAATAGCTATATATGGTGTTAGTGAAGTTAAAAAATTAATTGAAGATTTAAAAAATAATAAAGAGGAGGCTAAACAAAAACTGCAAGAAATAATAACATGCCCTCCTAAAGAAGAACTAGATAAAATAATAGCTACAAAAAATAAACTTGTTGGAGGAATTAATAATACTCTTAAAGTAATTGAAAGAGTTACAGATATTCTAGAAATAGCTAGTATTACTATAGAAGGAATTAATATTACATACCAAGTATTAAAATATCTACCTACCCCTTCAGCAGTTGCTGGAGTAGGTATTCCTATTTTTGTAATTAATGCTGTACAAGATGTTAAACAATTTTTAGCTAATAATATAGGAAAAATTAGACATATAAATACAACAACTTTAAATATTTTAAGATTATTAGAAGTCGCCCTTGGACAAGTTTTAGATTTATTAAATTTATTAGATATAATAACTCAACATTGTTATCCTGATGATATTAAATCAAACATAAATGAAGAATTAAGAGCTATTGCTGATGAACAGTCAAATCAAAATTCTCCAATAATTACTGAAGCAAATGGATTTACAATGGGAATAGAAACTGAAAAAACAACTAACCCTTTAAAACGTAAAAGAGCCACAGCTACAAATAAACAAGGAGTAGTAATGTTAAAAGGAGAGTATTCATTTAGTTCAATAGAACAAATATTAATAGATGAATTAGTATTTTATATACAACAAAATAATTTAAGAGCGGGATAACCAAATATTTATAACATATATGAAAACAACACAATTAAAAAATCTAATTAAAGAAGCAGTTAGAGAAGCAATTCAAGATGAATTAAAAGATATTCTATTAGAAGCTGTTAAAGCTCCTAAAACAATAGTTAATGAGTCTACTATACCTCCTGTTAATATTAGTAATAAACCAACATCCCCTAATGTTGATGTAAAAGCTAAATATAGAGACATAATGGGAGCTTTAGAAGATACAAAAATGTCTTTTACTTCTAAAGATGTAGCTCCTTTAAATACTGTTAGTGCTGATCCTGTAAATGGTCCCTTACCAAATGGTTCAGTTAGTTTAGATCAAATTGGAACTTTACTTAGTAGTACATAATGGCTTTTAATCCAGAACAAATATACCCTATTGATTTTAATAAATCAGCTGCTGTTGGAATTGATATTCCATTTAATGGTAACGCGGTTTTTAAATCTAATTTTCAAACTAAAGATGCTATAAAAAATAATTTAATTAATTTTTTCTTAACAAATCCTGGAGATAGATTTTTAAATCCAACTTTTGGAGGGGGGTTAAGAGAATTTATTTTTGAACAATTATCTAGTGATAATGTAGCTTTTTTACAACAAGATATTGAAAGTAAGATTCAACAACTTTTTCCTAATATTATTGTTACTTCATTAAATGTTCTTGAAAATACTGATTTTAATTCTATTAATATTGAATTAAATTATGAAGTTGCTAATACTAATATAACAGATATAATAAATATAGAATTCTAACATGGCTACTCCTAATCGTGACATAAAATATTTAAATAGAGATTTTAGTGATTTTAGAGCTAGACTCATTGAGTTTAGTCAAACTTATTTTCCTAATACCTATAATGACTTCTCCCCAACATCCCCAGGAATGTTATTTATGGAACAATCAGCATACGTTGGTGATGTTTTAAGTTTTTATTTAGATAACCAACTCCAAGAAAATTTTATACAATACTCTAGACAAACAAATAATATATTTGAGTTAGCTTATATGTTTGGATATAAACCTAAAACAACAAGTGCTGCTCAAGTTAATATTGATTTTTATCAACAATTACCCTCCAAAAATGTTGGTGGAGCAATGGAGCCTGATTATGATTATGCTGTAACTATACAAGAAAATACTACTGTAGGATCTTCATTATTTGGAAATATTAGTTTTATAACTCAAGATAAAATAGATTTTTCAATCTCATCTTCACAAGACCCAACAGAAATATCTGTATATCAAATATCTGATGATAATCAACCTCAATATTATCTTTTAAAGAAAACAAGAAATGCTATTTCATCAACTATAAACACTCAAACATTTGATTTCACAAACCCAGAACAATTTGCTACTATAAATCTTTCTTCCCCAGATATTATTAAAGTATTAGATATAATAGATAGTGATGGAAATAAGTATCATGAAGTTGATCATTTAGGACAGGAAATGATTTATGAAAAAATTAGTAATACTAATCCTAATGATCCTAATAATGTTCAAGATGCAGGAGATACTCCTTATTTATTAAATCTAAAAAAAGTTCAAAGAAGATTTACTACAAGATTTACAAGTAAAACAAATCTTCAAATACAATTTGGATCAGGTACTGCTGCAGATAATGATGAAGAGATAATTCCAAATATTAATAATGTAGGAATAGGTTTACCATTTAATCAAGATAAATTAACATCTGCTTATTCACCAACTAATTTTTTATTTACAGACACTTATGGAATATCTCCTTCAAATACTACTTTAACAGTAAGATATCTTACAGGAGGAGGAGTTACTTCTAATGTAGATGCAAATTCTTTAACAACATTATCAACAGAAAATATAACATTTAATAAATTTGGTCTAAATGGAACAGTTGCTAATTATATATTTACTTCAATAACAGCTAATAATTTATTTGCTGCTGAAGGAGGAAAAGATGGAGATACCTTAGAAGAAATAAGACAAAATACTTTATCTACAATAGCTTCTCAACAAAGATCTGTAACAGCTGAAGACTATGCCGTTAGAGCTTTAAGTATGCCTTCTGAATTTGGTGCTATATCTAAAGTATATGTTGAAAAACCTAAATTAACAGATAATCAAGTCTCAACAATAGAAACTTTAAATTTATTTTGTTTAGGATTAAATTCGTTAAATAATTTATCAACTCCTTCTAATACTCTAAAAAAGAATTTAAGAACCTACCTATCCCAATATCGAATTATAGGTGATAATATTGAAATAAGAGATGCTTTTATTATTAATATAGAAGTTAATTTTGAAATTATAGTTTTACCTAATTTTAATAATAATGAAGTACTTTTAGCATGTATAGAGGAATTAAAAGTTTATTTTAATATAGATAAATGGCAATTAAATCAACCTATTATGTTGAGAGATTTATATATTCTTTTAGATAAAATTAATGGAGTACAAACAGTTAAAAATATTATTATAACAAATAAAGCTGGAACTACCTCTGGTTATTCTCAATATTCTTATGATGTTGAAGGTGCCACTCAAAATCAAGTAATATATCCTTCATTAGATCCAAGTATATTTGAAGTCAAATATATTAATGAAGACATTAAAGGAAAAGTTGTTCCATTATAATATTTATAAACATGGCTATATATAAAATTTTCCCAACCCAAGACTCTACCTTATACTCACTAACCCCAGATGCTAATTTTGGGATGGATGCTATTCTTGAAGCTAGTAATATTATAGGAATAGATGGAACTCCTGATGTTGCTAGATTTCTTACTCAATTTGACACTGATGAAATAGTAGATGTTATTAAAAATAAAATAATTACAGGAAGTACTACTATATGGGATGTTAATTTTAGAACTTTTATAGCTGAAGCTTCAGGAATAAGTAATACT
>CAACVD010001193.1_pt1 | contig 12499 bp, 16 predicted proteins | sample 2381771 | NCBI WGS metagenome assembly CAACVD01 (sample SAMEA5211965, study PRJEB30684) | marine metagenome | biome: Marine; feature: Epipelagic; material: Water | collected 2015-10-15 | depth 15 m | reverse complement strand
ATTAAAGTCATAACCTTAGTGTCTGCTTGAGCGTTAGATTTCACGACCCCCGCACGAACGACCCGAGTTCTATCGTATTCCAAACCTTCCTCAGCACAGATACTCTCCACATCACCCTCACTAGCCAACCAAATAGCCATCGCCATTCTATGACCATCAGTTAAAGCAGACGCACCACGAATCGCACCTCTGGCTGCCATCGGGTCATCGGTATCGGTCAACATAGTTTTGGTCATGTGGTGAATCGAGAGAGTGGAAGCTCCTAATTGCGAGGAGATAGCAGAGCAAAACTGACAATACAACTGCGCTGCTTCTTGCGAGGTGGTAATAGAAGCTCCCACAAAAGACTGGATTGGGTCAATCACCACGAGCGCTAAGTTATCAATGGAGCGCAACTCTTCCATCAATTCATGCGCTGCGGGTGTTAGTCCCAACCCACTTTGATCGTCTTTTAATAATGTGACTGGTTGCCCGTAATCTGGGACAGTAAAGGTAAACATATCGTACATAGACTTAAATCTTTTGCCTTTAGGATCTAAAGCATCAATCCTTCTATGCACTTCTTCTTGATCATCTTCGGCAGATATGACCACAACATTACCGAATTTCTTAATATCTTTCTCTAAAAACTGACCATTACCAGCACCACAAACGGCCAAGCCTAGTTTCAAACTCAACATGGATTTACCGACACCACCAATAGATGCGAGTAATGAGGGCTTAGATGTTTCAATCATGCGGTCAACCAACCAGACCCGTTCTGGTGGTGCGTCAACATAATTCTTAATGGAGTATTTGGTAATCCCAAAACCATGATCCAATAATTCAAGTCTAACTTTTTCTAAGTTGTAAGCGTTGTGTAAATCGTTGAAGTCACCAGGTATAGATGGCACACGAACGAGAACGTTATAGAACGAACTGGCAATCTCTTGGGCTTTGCTTTCACCCAACCCAGATTTGTCGTTGTCGAAAGCTAGGATAATTTTACAATCAGTTTTAGTTCTAATGTTCTGCACGGCAGCATAACCAAAGTTGGCTGAGAACACACAAGCAACTGGTAATTTAGTTGCCATGTAAATAGATGCTGCGGTGGCGTAACCTTCGCACACAATTAAAGTCTCTAATTTGTTCAGTTCACTAAAATCTGTGCCTAGTAAAAATAGATTGCCCTTGATTTGGCCACCACTCACAAATCTTTTGTCAGAATTTGGTTGAATGTATTGCAAGGATCTGATTTCACCAGAAATGTTGTAAATTGGCACAACTAAGGCTTCCTTATTTGCCCTCAGACCGAAGTTCTTAATGTTTTTGGACGTAAGGTATTGGTGTTCTGTAACTTTTTGATAGGAAGCGAATCTGTTCGCACAATCGACAGCTACCTCATTTTGTCGTTCTTTTTGTTGTATTTCTGCTAATTTACGTGCTTCAGCTACACGTTTGGCTAAATCCTCACGTTCTTGTTGTGATAATTTGGCGTTGGTCGTACTTGACCACTTCTGTTCTGAACCATTGCGCCAGTTACCAAAGTTGGCAAAAGTATGACCGCCCACTTCATTGATGCAATACCACCCAGATTTTTCATTTGACTTGTCTGGTCGCATACCAGACGTTGCGGTGACCGGCACACGAACGAGCGTACCAGAGGTATCAAGGTAAGACACCTTAAGACCAAAGTTTTGCATCTCGGTTAAGAGATCAGTTTGTGTTGGTTGTGTTTCGGTTTGTAATACTAAACCTTTAGTCCCTATGTATTTTGTCAGTTCCAATGTTTACACCATCCTCTGCTTGTTTATTGGCGTAGTTGAGATACTCCCGTACTATCTGTCTAAAGAGATCTCGTCTGTCCTCGCTGTTCCATTCATGCAATATGAATTTCTTATTCTTCTTTCCGTATCTCACATACACCTCTTTTGTTTGCGCTACGGCATAATCAAGACCCTTCTCAGTTAGTTGAGCAACGTTCTTAAGTTTCTCACCTTGAGTTAGTTTCTTTTGATGTGCCATTGAGCAAGCTCCGAAATACAGATTGTCCCGTTTGACTAGATAACCCTTAGCTGGTGCAGCACAAATACCACACAAGCTAGGGTAATCTTGTCGCAACATCTAAAATGGGATATCGCTAGTGTCCTCGTCCTCATCAGATTCAGACTTATTAGCTACGACCTTCTTAGGCGCTGCTTCTTGTTTAACTGGCTGGTAAGTCTTACCATAATCCTCACCATTAACTTCTGGGTAGCCATTCTTATTTAACACAACTTCTGCACTTACCAGTTTCCCGACAAGTTCATCTGAGTTTTTAAGATTGTCTAGCCCACAAGCTCTAGCTAGTTTGGCCAGTTTATCAAGACCTATTTCTACTACTTTGGGATTGTTATGCTCTAAAGCAAAAGTAGCTGACACAAAATAATTACCTTCGGTCTTTACTTTGAAAGTAGCTTTGAGTGCTACCCAGCCATTAGTCCCACCCTCGATCATTTCATCAGAGACATACTCTAATGTATAACGTCCAGGTTTAATTGCTTCTTCATTAGAAGCGGAAGAGATTTCATAATTACTTAAATCCATGTTTACTCCTTGATTATTTCTTCTCTAATTACTTCCCAGTCGAACGGTAGTTCTTCTGGAAGGTTGTATCTATTCTTTGCTAAATACGCAGGATTATCGACAGCGTACAAACATCTATCACCTTTAATGGTTTTATTAGTTAGTCCACCACCTTTGCCTTGACGCTTGACTTGACCAAGCTTGAACGCAGCAAAGAATATAATATCGCAATGTTCTTGTAAGAGATCGCTTGCTCTTCTGTGTAACTTAATTACGTATCTGTCCCAAGAATCTATTCTTGGATCTTCTACCTTTTTAATCTCACTATGAGCAATCTGGAAAATAATCATCCCACGATCACGACAAGCATCAAGAATGTCTAAGTATTGTCGCCAATACTCTAAGCACTCCACATAACCTTTACCAAAACCTTTGGTCTCAATACTTTTAATATTTTCAACCTCACAATATTTTTGATGAATCAGGGTTTGTAACCAGTCAACGCTGTCAACCACGAGTGTTTTGTACTCATGCTCACCATCTCTGACTTGTTTCATATTGTCCATGAACTCATCAAAAGTTTTGGCCACAGGAAAGTGGTCGCACTTAATCTTACCCATTCCATATTCGGTAGTGACAATAATAGGTTTCGGAAATTGCGAACCTAGTGTTGTCTTACCGACCGCAGGCCCACCATGCACCAGAATAACTGGTGGTCTTTGTTTGGCCTTTTTTAAGATACCCTTTAACGACATAATTAACTCTTATCTTTTTTAACCTCACCTGATTTAGTTGCGACCTTGACCACAGGTGGTAAGGCTTTCTCTAAGGCAGACGCACGTTCAGAAATAAAAGCATTAATTATTTCATTGGTTCTCACTTCAACAAGTGCTTCATTGTATTTAGCTTGTCTAGCATTTTGTAATTGCATAGCCATGCTAACTTCGTTTGCTAATGGACGAGTGTTATCGTCCAAGTCGTTTGGAAAAACATCTCTAGCATCACCACTTTCGTTGGTTAGCGTAAAGAGTTTATTATTTTCTTCGCTCATTATTTCACCTCTTGGTTAAGTTTATATACATCGCATTTATCACGAGCAGGACAAAAGCGACACCAGTCCCCAGGGTTAAACCTAGGGTTCTCCTCATCACAAGCATCAGTAGCTGTTTTGAGTTCACCGTACCCCCACACAACCAAGTCTTGCGCTTGCACCGTCCACGAACGAACGGGACCAGCGTTATCCTTGGCGCGAGGTTGCACGATTGTTAGTTCTAGTTCGGTCTCTTCATTGCCATAACGAGCAAGAGCGCCCAAACCATAAATTGATAGTTGTTTGTTGTGTTCAGCAGTAACTGGCCATTTACCAGATTTGAAATCAATGACTGCGATTTTATTATCGCCTAAGACAAGAGCATCAGCCGTACCCCAGCACTTGTCGCTGATCTCTTCCAGACTTACTTTTTCTTCTATTAACAATTTCCCATCCAACCGCTCTGTTGTGTCATTGACATAATCAACATAAGCTTTAGCACAATCAATCATATCTTGATTTATTTCAATTTCAAAATCTTCGATAACTTCGGTTCTGTTCAACCAGTAAGTTTCTAACATGGCGTTTTCCATTCTGTCTTTGAGTTGCATCTCAGAGATCTGGTGCAGTAATGTCCCTTCAGCAGCTGGTAGGCTCACCGTATATGGGACATCAGCCGACATACTCGGTGACGCTGGACAGTTGAACCATCGGTCCGCAGACGATGGACTATATAGTGCGTGCGCCATTGACAGAAATATATGATTCCTCTTCTATTCTTTTTATATCGTCAAGGTCATACAACACCTTGCCGTTAATTTTGAAATAGTTAGGTCCTTGACCTCTATACCTTCTGTTGTCGATTGTTTTTCTTGTCACACCCCAACGTTTGGCTAAACCAGCCGTGTCGATGGTGTTGTTGATATCAAAGTTTTTGTTGTGCATTTGATTCCCTTTTTAATAATTATTACACTATAATATACATAAATTACCAATAATGGTAGTTTTTTATAAAAAAAGGGAATGATATGAGTATTGATAAGATTACACCAGAAGATTATATGTCCGATGCAGAATGGGACAAACAGATTGATAGTCTGGCATCTAACCAACAGGTCGGTGGCGATCACTACAAAGACCTGGCAATCTCACCAGTCGATTATATTTATGCTAACAGTCTAAGTTGGAGTATTGGTAACGTTATTAAGTTGGTCACTAGGAAGAAGTTTGATCCTGTTGAAGATTTGCTTAAAGCCAAACATTACATAGATTTAGAGTTAGAAAAAGTCTATTCATGCGATCCTAATGGTAAACCATTGGGAAAAGCAAAGAAAAATTAATATGGTAGAAAACGGTTTATTTAGTTTTGATGATCCGATATTCAACGAAAGGAACGGTAAGAAGGCTCTGTATATAGATAGGGACCTTCTTAACGATTTAAAGGTGTTTGCTAAAGCAAATAGCAAGTGCCATCAAAATATTGCTGAATACGCATTAAAACTATTAATACATTCAAATAACCAAAAAGTGCAGTTAGACGTAGATTCTTTATAACTTAAGATCTCTAACCACTTGGGCTGAAGAAACTAAAGTTTCTAAGGTCTGTATCTCGCTGATAAACTCCACCTTCTTTTGATAAGTCTTACCAACATTCTTGTTAGGGACAAAGACTACTTTATCTAAAAACAAACACACGAACGCAAAGATATCAACTTCATCTTCACCATACACACGGTACTCATTGTCTTTATTAGATATCTTCTTTTTAATATCCCAACGCAACCAGTCATTGTTGTTTTTGACAAAAGGTGAGTTAGTGGTTTTAACTTGGATTTTATAATTACAACCGTCTTTGACAGCTAAGAAATCAAAGCGAGAAGATTCGGAAGCGGTAAAGACATCATCGAAGTAACGACACAGATACGAAGCCGTAAGGTGTTCACCCGCACGGCCTATCTGTTGTTGGTTCATTTTTGTATTTCTTCAGATACGAATGGTACTGCTGGTTGAACAGCTATTGCGCTTGCAGGAACATCTGGTAATTGTGGAATTGAATCTAAGAATTTTCTTATGAAATTTTTCTTTTGTTCTTCTGATGATTTTTCAAAATTTTTAAGAGCATTTTTATTAAAAGGTTTAGATAAAAAACTATTTAATAGTCTTAAAAAACCAACACCAGCCACGCCTTCAGCCACACCAGCTCCAGCTTGTATTCCCATGGTTCCAATTACTGCTGAAGGACCAACGCCCTGTGCAGCTCTCAATATTCCTGATCTTTGAACAAAAGTATTAACATCAGGAATGGCTTCAGGAAAATCTTTTAGAACGTTCATAAATTTATATAAATCGTCTGCATTTGTAAATTTATAATCTTTTAATAATTCTTTTGTTGCTTCAAATTTTTTGCCCTTTAGATTATCAAAACCAAGTTCGTTATATAATTTTTCAAAATTTCTTTTATCGCTTTTTATGTATTTGGTTAAAACATCATCTAAATAATTTGCTGCTAAAGTATTTACCCTTTCAACCCCAATTAACTCCTTTAATTCTCTTACAGCTTGTGGTGATTTTGCATCGCCAAATGTATTTTTATAAAGATCTTCAACCCTAGAAATTGGCGGTCTGCCAACACCAGGTCTCAAAGCACCTCTGCTTAATGCTTTCTGAAATTGTTTACCAGTTGGTCCTTCAACTACAGCCATATATTCTTTAAACAACCTATCTCCAGCTGCTATCAATCTTCCAGCTTCATCGTTTGGATTTCTTATTTGGTTTTTTAATTGATTCTGTATTGCTGTAACAACTGTATATGCTTGTTGATTTTTTTCTGCTCCTGTTGCTGGGTCATATTTTTTTGATAAATCAGAAACTCTATTGCTTAAAGAATTTACATCATCAAAAGATATTTTTTTATTTGCATCATTTCTAAGTTTTACAACCAACTCTGTAACATCAGGTGGCACTTTTGCAAATTCACTTTTAGGATATGCTCTTTGTGCAACTAAAGCCAAATTGCTTAAAGAAAAATAATCTCCTTTTCTTTTGTTTAATTTTTCTGCTCTTCTGTATAAAGATTTATAATTTCTTCTCCAGTTGTCAAAAGATTCCATACCAAATTCTTGTATTAGTTTTGATCTTTCTGTTTCTGTTAAGGGTTTTAGTTTTGCTGTTGGCGCTATTCTTTTGTCTAGTGCAACATCAACAGCTTTAAATGTTTTTAATAGTTCTTTTTGCCCTGGAGCGCCAGCCAATGGCATACGGCTAGTAAGGTTAAAAACCCCTCTTACAAAAGGAGAATCGCTTGCTTGACCAAAAGATAATGGTATTCCTTCTTTTGACAGTTCTTCAGCTTTTTTAGATGCATCATCTGTTAACCCTAAAGTTCTTTCAACCATACCAAGCCTTTTTTCTCCACTTGGTAATTTATCAGCTATTTTTTTAGCTTGGTCTTTGCTAGATTCTATAATATTTTTAACTTGTGAAGATAGTGCTTTTCCTGCTATTGGAACTGTTGCTGTTAGAGCCGTATCAACAGCTGCTACAGTTGCAGCATCTTGTAGTCTTTGTTGTGTGGTAGGTGCTGGCATATCTGGAGCTAACAAATCACCAAGAAAATCAGCTGCTAAAGAACCGCTACCTGAACCTAACCCAGCGCCTGCAGCAGCACCCACAGGACCACCAACCACAAAACCGCCTATTGCTCCAGCTGTGCCACCCAATATTTCTAAAAAAGGTTCAGCAAAACTTGGTAATCTGCCTGGATAATCTCTTTCATCTATTAAACCAAGCTCAATACCAGCTTCTCTAGTTTTTGCATAGTAAGTTGGCGCATCAATTTCTCCTTGCTGAAGAAGTTTATAACCGTCTGATTTTATTTGCTGAAATATTTCTTCTCTGTTTTCTAATTTTTTCAGCTCTTCATAAGTTTGTGCCATTTTTAATCCTTATACAAATAACCAAATTTACCTTCTGAAATAAAATTTTCTTCAGGATCAAGAGAAATTTCCTTAGGATCTAAAGACAATACCGCTGCATCTAATTTTTTTGCTAACTCTAAAGATTTAAATAATTCATCTCTATATTTCTCTTTATTTGCATCAGATATTGTTTCGCTACTTAAGCCTTGTTTTAAACTTGCAATTCTACTTTTTGTTCTTTGTAAAATATTAGAATATTTTTCATAAGCATCTTTTTCAGAAGTTAAACTGCTTGTAGGAAGGATGTTTTTAATTTCTTCATAAATTAACATATTTGGTCTGCCAGTAAAGTCAGCTGCTAAATTAGCTAATATTTCTAAATTTAAATTGTCTCTTGCTCTGATTGCAGCTCCAGTCTCACCAGCAATATCTCCACCAAAAACTGCTCTTGTAAATCGGTTTATGCCTTCTTGTGTTGCATCTATCGGCCCAAATGCTTCTGGTAAATTTGAATAAGCATCAGCATATTTTGTTGTTTCTGCAACTTGATTTACTTCTTCTTCAACATTACTAATAATTTTTTGTGATGTTGTTTCTTCTTGTTTTAAAGCATCTATATCATCTGGAGATAAACCTAACGAAATTAAACTTGCATCTTCTTTTGATACTCCAGATTTTTGCAAGTTTGATATTAAAGATTGTCTTTGCGATTCTTCTTGTTGAGCTTCTAATTGACTTATATATGAGCTTTGCACACCCTTTTCACCAAACAGTTCATACATTTGTGCGTATTTTGGATTTTGTTGAACAAATTGTTTAATTCTTTCTTGTCTTTGTTTTTCTTCTTCTTTAGCGGTTTGCTCTTGAAAAAACTGTCTTTTTTGCAAAACCCCAGCTGTTGGATCTTGTCCTCTTAAAACATCACTTAATGCGCCTAAAAGCAAAGCTCCTCTTTGTCTTTTTTTAAGCTTATCTTGAGCTTCAAGATTTTGCACATCTTGTTGTACGGCTTGAGGATTAACAAAATTTTGTTGAATTGGTTGTGGTTGTAATGGATTTTGAAAACCACCCACGTTTAATAAGCTCATTGGTGAGGTATTAAATTTTGCGAATGGATTGTTTGGGTCGTACATTTTTAATTACCACCCATTAATGCTGCTTCACCTAAACCAGCAAGCGCTGCTAAAACATCGCCTGTACCTGTTTTCTTTTGTTGCCATGTGCTTGCTAAAGTTGGCACACCACTAACAGCTCCTGTTAAGTAAGCTAGTTGTTGTGCTGGATAAGCCAACGCACGCTCGAACTCACCACGAGCTGCACCTAGTGCTTGTTGCTGTAGGGCTTGTTGTTGACCACCAATACCGCTTAACATACCAAGACCTTGTAACTGTTGACCGTAGAGATCGCCTAGTAAACCAGCTTGGAAACCTTGTTGTTGAGCTGCTGTTTGTAGCGCCTGTTGATAACCAGCTTGTCTCAAAGCTGCTTCGGTATCGGCTGCTGCTTGAATGTATGGTCTTTGAGCTTCTGATTCTAAAATAGTTCCTCGTGAGCCACCAAACGCACCAGCTCTAAGCGCTGCTTCTTGGGCTTGTTGTTGGGCTACATCTTGACGTTCTTGAATACCACGCAAGGCTGGGTCAATAACCGCTTCTTGGTAAGGTGACATATAGGCACTAACATCAAGTGGTGTTTGTGCTAATTGTTGTAATTGACTGACTGGGCTAAATGCTTGGGTTTCGCCAAACAAACCTCTAGTAGCTTCAAAAGCTTGTAATTGATCTGGTGAAAAACCAGCCACCATAGGTCCCGTATAAGGGACAAATGGCATATCTGCGACTTGTCTACCTGTTGCGTATAAATCTTTAAATGCTTGTTCTTGATATGCTGGAACTTCTGTTTTTGATACTGTTGCGCCTTTACTCATAATTCTTTTCTAATTAAATGTTCTGGCTCAAAACCTAGACTAACTAACTTTCTAGTCCAGCCTTTACGACCACCGCCATAAAGTCTTTTGATGCCTGCTCTACGAGCGAACTCTTCTATATATGGTAACATTTCTTTGAGTTCTTCGTAATCTCCACCACAAAATAATAAGTTCATGGCTTTTACTTGCGGGAATATGACGAACTCTGTAATCATGGCTGATTTCTTACCAGGCCATAAATGAAATATTCCTTGCCTTATTTTATCTTCTATATCCTCTATTGTATAGGAATCTTGATACTTTACTGCCTTCTCAATGTAAGGTTTGCATCTGGGCCACTCACTCTCCCAAGTCTTAGTTTCCTTTGGCATATTCTACAACGCTCATAATTACACTTAATTTGTTTGCATGAGAAGCTGTGCAATTTATAATTTCTCCTGCTGTCAATATTAAACTTCTCGACAATAATTCAACTGTATTATGTGCGCTTATATTGTATTGTGACCACAGCGTATGCACTATAGAGTTATCATTTGTCATGGTTAAAGTAAAATTTGTTTGTTGACCCCCATCTTCGGTTACAAGAATCGACTCTACTATTGCAAAGTCAAAATCACCACCAGAAGGTGCTGTATAAATTAAAGTCGGACTTGTTGTTGTTAAATCAACTGTTGCATTTACAGCTCTTTGTATATACTGTCGTTGTGATGATAAATCCATTATCTTTTACCTCTTGGCTTAACGTCTAATCTAATTTGTCCTAATTGAAAGTCTTGTTGACTGTTTCTAGTCACTTTCATTTGTACTTGTCGAGCTGAAAAACGAGCATCGGTATAACCATCGTTCTCAAACGTGAACGAACCAAAGTTTGTCTCAGCACCTAATGGCGTAAATTTACCAGTAAAACTGATAGTCACACCAGGCAAAGCATTAGCTTCTTCGTCTGGAATAATTTGATTGACTTGCGCTAACTTATCGCCTTGTCCTATTTCTAATGGGCCTGATTGACAGAATGGATCTAGCTCACCTGTTAGCACGCCTGATTCGTGTTCGTAAATAAAACCAGATGAATCACCAGCGATTGGTTTATCAAACGCACCTTGATCGACCCAGCAACTTCTGTCTAATTCGCCTATTGACCAAGTATTGTCTCGATAGTTCCAAATGACATATTTGTTTGGTGTAGTCTGATTATCACCTGATGGAAAACCCCACCAGATCTCATTGAAGTTTTGATTGTGACCACCCCAACATGATTTTCTGTATAGCTCTGACATTTCGTTGTAAATGTAATCATGCACCTCGCACGGGATTTCTTTCACCGTGCCATCATACGCAAAGACAGAGTTTTCACCCAGCCACGCAATAAAGTCACCCGCCTGAACGATCGAACGCACGGAGATAGCTTTGCAATTCGTGCCTGCTTCGGCAATACCGTAGGTAAAAGGCGCACCTAAGTAGTAGACCCTATTAATACCAATATCAGTAAACACGATAATATCGGACTTGTATTTGAGACCGTAGAGGATTTGTCCGCCTGTGGGGATTTGAATGTCACCAGCTGTGTTACGGGCCAAAGATGTCCAGTTGGTGTTATCTTCTCGTTCTGACCAGGCGATTTTACGAGGGTCGCCATTTGAACCGAGAGCAAACAAATGTCGTTCGTTGGACACCACGGTTGCGATATTGCCAACTGGTGCGTTGGAAATAGCTGAAGCTATGGTCGATGGTGCGCTTGGTTGCCAACGATAAATTTTACCATCGCCAGCAAAACAAAAAACCAGTTCCTCACCCCAGTTATCAAATGAAAAATTATTGGTTGGAAACGATAAAGTTGATGCTGACCGAGCATCACCAAAATCTTCTTCACCAAAGTCAGCTGCACCAAAACCTGTTGAGCCAACAGCTGCATCATTAACAAAACCTGATGGTGTTATGTCGTACCAAGTTTCGTTGTAATACACATAGACTTTTTCTCGTGTTCCTACTGCTAAAACGCCATCTCCATTGTTATCATTGTAAGCGTACATCCCTATAGGAGTGCCATCTAATGCTGTGTTTCTTAATAAGTCCCAACCACCAATAGGTTTTAGGTAGCCGTTTTCAAAACGCACTAAATTACCATCAACCCAACGACCCTTATTAGTATAATCAGTACCGTTTTTAACGATACCTGCGGGCGGAGTTATTGGTATAAGTGCCATTCATTGATTATATATTATTGTTCTGTAGCGACCAAATTACCTGAATTGTCAACGGTTATTTTAAACTCTGTGTTATTTGGCGATCTTAAATAAATGCCCTGGCTTGATGAGTTGGACAAAAATAAACTACCTGTACCGATTGTAACCGAAGCACCATTTAATGTTACGCCTGAACCATTGAATTGTGCGTATGTTGGTGAAATAGCATTATTTTGACCACCAATAATAACTGTTCCTGTTTGTGTTGTTGACTGTTGGGCCAAAATAGAAAGGGTGCCACCATTTTGTTTAAAAAACGCTTGGTCAGCATTAGCACCAATATCTGCTAAAGTAAGCTGACCATAGGCTGGCGCATCAGAAATTATGCGAACTGCACCTTGTCCATTAAACTGTATTCTTGGTTCTGTCCCTAATGTCAGACCCTTACCAATAACCAAATCATCAGCTGAATCATCTATACCAATATGAAATGTTTCGCTATTGCCACGAAAGGCAATTTTGTGATCTGATTCTCCACTATCACCAATATTAATACCATCAGTTGTTAGTGTATTAATGGTAATGGCATTAATTGTGCCGCCCTCAACTTTATCACCAGAAATTTGATTATTTGCTAAAGTTAATGTTCCTGAAGAAACATTAAGGGTTTTACCTGAACCAACGTTAAGACCAACGCTTGTGCCGTTACCAGCATCAGCGAAGATCCCATCCAGGGTGTCTGAATTACCATTAACATAACCACCCCAAACGTTAGTGTCGCCACCAACGGTTGGTTTAGTTAAGTTTAGATTAGTGGTGTAACTTGGCATTTATTAAGCCCAGATAGCTCCACAAACATCTTGAACTAATTGTAGTTCACCTGAATAATCTGTAGCAG
>CAACVD010001192.1_pt1 | contig 12510 bp, 16 predicted proteins | sample 2381771 | NCBI WGS metagenome assembly CAACVD01 (sample SAMEA5211965, study PRJEB30684) | marine metagenome | biome: Marine; feature: Epipelagic; material: Water | collected 2015-10-15 | depth 15 m | reverse complement strand
GAGCGGCCGCACCTTGCTCTGCAATATTATAGGCACGATTAATTTCATCTTGAATTGACTGTTGATAAGGGTTCATAAAAGGTTGAAGCTGTTCCATAGTTGGAGCAGTTCCAATATCTGTATAGGCACTTGCTGCCTGACCTAATGTGCCTAAACCAGCGGCCTGTGATTGAAGAGCACTTGATAAAAATGGAGCAAAAGAACCAACTCCTGATTCTCCTACTTGAATCGCTCTTTGTTGTTGAGGAGAAAGTCCTGCTATTTGTTGTTGAGGTAGTCCTGTTCTAACGGGTCTTTGAATTACGTTTCCGTCTTCATCTTCCATTGGTAATCCTGTAATAGGATCAATAACATTTTCTAAAATAGGATTTCCATCTGCATCATATTGAAAACCACCAACAGGCATACTAGCTAAGGCTTTTGCACTGTCTAAAAGACCTAGTTTCCTAGCTTCTACTTCAGGTGCTTCTCTTACAATTTGTTCTGTTGTTACCATTATGCCATTCCTATGCTTTGTTGTGATAAACTACCACCGTTTTCTAAACTTTTCATCATTTTATACATGTTTTTTGCTCCCACTTTTCTCGATCCACCACCAGCGTTTCTAACAGCTTTAGCAGTCATTACAAATTCACCATCACTCAACATCGCAGGTATATCATCAGAAGTCCCTGTTCCACGACCCACGATCTCTCCAATTCTTTTAGGATGTTCTTTTGTGTCTCCATCAGGATGTTTTATTTTTTGACCCTCATCTTGTGCAAATCCTGTTACTTCTCCACCTTCAGCAGCACCTAAAAAATATCCTTGAGGGTTATATCCTGTAATAGATCCTATTTGATAAGCAGCGGGGTCCATTGCGTATAAGTTTTCAGAAACTTGTTCTTCTTCTTCAGGACCACGTAAGTAATTATAAGCTTGTTCCACAGCAGGTAGTGTAGCTAAACCTGTCTGTAATGCAGGACCATACTGATAATAAAGAGAGGATTCAGGAGAGACACCTAAGGCAGCCAATTGTTTCTCATCATACCCTAAAGCTTTTAATTGATTAAATCTAGGATTTTCAGCTCTTAATCTAGGATCAAATTGTTGTCTTAATCTATCCATGAAAGTAACATCAGAACCTCCACCACCACCTCCACCAACGTCACTCAAATCAATATTATTGGTTGGCACTTGTGGTATTTCTCTTCCTGTCACACCACTCATAAATTTTTGACCAATAGTTCCCTCTCCACCACTTAGAGCTCCTTTAATACCTGAGGTTGCAACTTGAAGAGCTAAACTTTTTGCTATGTCGGCAGGTTTTTTTCCAGCTAATCCTTGAATACCTGCACCTATTGCTGCTTGACCTAATTTACTTGCAAGAAAAGTACCTAATTTACCACCAACTAAACTTCCAATTCCTGGAGCTACAAAAGGTAGTACAAAGGGAGCGATAGGAGCTACAGCTTTAGCAACACCTGTAACAGTGTCTTTAACGTTTTGAAAAAAATCTCCGATCAGCGATCCGAGACCCATTTCATAAATCTGAGCGTACTCCTTCTCTTGCATTTTATTCCTCTATAGTTGTAGCACCTGCAAATACTTGAGGAGCTGTAACATGTACATCTCTTCTTATATCTGCTTCGGTGGTTTCTGTGTTTGGGTCATCGATGTCTGCCTGACACTCCTCGTGTGAGTTATATTCTTGACCAGTTTTTAAATTTGTTACGGTTGTTTCTACTTTAGCACTGTAAACAGGTATTTTCTTCCCATTTAGCATATCGTACCGTAGAAGCTTTGGTTCATCTACAATTTTTGCCATAATATAGTTTTATAGGCGAAAAACTAGGAAATCAATAGGATTATTGTTGTTGTTTTACTTCCAAAATTGAAACCTCAATCATTGCTCTTGAAGCAGAATTTGCTTGGACTTTCATAGCATCGCCTTCTTGGTAAACCATGCTTGTACTTATTGTATTAGTATTAGACGCAGCAACATCAACTTGAAATATTTGAAAATCTGCACTGCCATTATTATGATCAACATTTACAGTCACGGCTGCTGACCCATCGTAGTTATGAACATTAATAGTTTTTACTATAAACGTTGAAACAGGCACGGGTGGTGTCGCCGCAACATTTGCAGTGGGCACAGTAAACACAGTTGTTAAGTCTGTTGTAGTTACATTCGTTATAAATCTTTTAAATACATCAGCCATTAGAAAAAAACCAACTCCTTCTTGTAGACTCCTCTTGTGTGTCCTGTGTATACTGAGTATTCAACTGTTGTATCATCTCTTCTAATTGCCTAATTAATTCAGCAGCTTGCTGAGGATCATACTCAGGTCTGGGATCTGGAAATCTTTGTAGTGTTAATTTTGCCATTATCTTCTACCATCGGGTTGTATATCAAATCTTTGTGTGCCTAATCTCCAAGCAGTTCCTGTTGTATTAGAAACAACATTAACTGTAAACTCTCTACCCCTACCACGCAAACTTACAAAGTCTGTTGTGTCTGTAAAAGTGGTTGTCTTAGTTACACTTGTGCTGTTGTTAGGATAATTTTTAAATTCAAGTTTTGCATTTAAAACACCCTCTTGATCTTCAACATCTGGTATAATTTTAGACACAAAAGCAAACTCGTCTCCTTGACCTATTTGCACTACACCTGATTTAACAAACGCTGTTATGGCTGCACCATCACCATTGTTCCCTGTTTCATGTAAAAAGACAGATGAAGCACCATTGCTAAGACCACTAATAACTTCATTGTTGGCTATTGCTGTAGTGCTGTATTCCGTTGCTACAGGATTGTCATAAACCTCTCTATCAATCCATGATGTTCTTGATAAAGTTCCAGTCCACCATGTTTGTTCTAAATAATTATAAGCGACTATAGCATTGATTTGATCAGATCCTGTTCTAGGATAAAACCACATAATCTCATTAAACTCTCCATTATGTCCTGCAAAAGCATTCTCAGAACCTGTTACATTAATGTTATTAAAAACAAATTGCTCTACAGTGCATGGCAACTTTTTTACGGAACCATCAAATAAAAAGAAGGAGTCTTGTGACATCCAATAACTGATACCATTGATATCAACACCTGCGTGACTTCCAACTATACCACAGTTTTGGCCTAGCTGCCTTAAACCAAAAGTAAAAGGAGGACCGATAAATTGTAATGAATGTAGAGAAGTGTCTGTCCATACTAATATTTGACCTCTTGATCTCTCTGCGGCCACGATCCGTGATCCGTCAGCAATACGAAGTGATCCAGCAGTATTTTCTGCTGTTGGCTGATAAGTGTTTCTATCTTCTTGACTTGAAAATCTTAATAATAAATCATCTTGCGAACCTGTTGTGCCTATCGTGTTTTCTGTTCCAAAAAATAATATATGCCTGTCAGGAGTAGAAACCAAACTTAGTCTAGATGCAGTTGGAGCACCTGTAATAGCTGTGGCTCTTGTAGATACGCCTGAGCTAGGACTCCATTCAAAGGCTCCTCCGTTTAATACTGTTGCAATTAATAATTGACCAAAGTTATCTAACGACCATTGTCTAGCTTCTAAGGTTACATTAGATGTTGCAGAGGGTGTGCCCCAGGTGCTTGAACCCCATGTATCTGTACCCCAACCAAAAGCTGAAGTAGATATCTCTGGACCAATATTTATTTGATATTTTGCATTACCTGAACCTCCACCACCAGATGTAGAGCCCGATGCAGCAGAGGTAGTTGTAACAACATAAGCATTGTTGTTTGCAACAGAGGTAACCTCAAATTCTTTATTCATATCTAAACCATCAATTGCAGAAAAAGAATCAAATGTAACAAAATCTCCTTTTTGTGCCTGATGAGCTGTGTCAGTGACAACAACGGATGTAGTGGCATTAGTAGTAAATGGATTAGTTAAAGCTTGTGTTTCTCTAATAGGGGTTATGTCATAGGCCCTACCCTCTTCAAAAACATAGAGCTTTCTATCAGTGCCAAAGGCGTTGTATCTTGTGCCATCAAGAGCAATCCAAGCGTGTTGATCTCTAACCACACCTACTAATGTTGTAGAGAGAAACCTCTCCCACCCTTTTATTTTCTGGGCAGATCCTTGAAAAAATCGTACCATATCGCCATCAGTCCACTTACCTTGTCCTGTATAATCGGTAACTTCTTTATTGATACCAGGGGCAGGTCTAAAATTTATTAATGGCATGACCCCAATATACTACAAAAATCCAATAGATAAATAGCTTATTTGAACATAAAAATATTAAGGGTCATACGTGCATCTTCAATGGTATGCCCATGATTACCAAAAGAAGTGTGATACAAGCCTTTTTCAAAATATACACAAGTGTTTTGTACAAAATTTGCTTTTGCTATTTTATGTTCTTTATCATCAGCAAAAAATTGAGTCCCCGAATCTAGGTTAGTATTAGAAAGGTAAATTAAGGCTGTGTCACCATCATCTCTATGTATCCAATCTTTTTCTTCATCTTCGGCTAATCTAATATGAGCATGTGTGTATATTTCATTGTATTTATCTACATCTATCCCATTTAGTTTGAGGTAAGATAAAATATGTAAATGTAAAAAATAATTTTCTGTTTCAAAAGGAAGTGTTCGTTTACCAGGCCAATCACCGTTTATTGGAATAATTTTATTCATTTCCTGAAATGTATAAAAATTTAACTTTTTACAATTCTCATATATGAGATTTGGAAAATTAAAAAAATTATAAATTATCTTAATATTTTTACTCATCTTTTTTAGCTACTAAAGACCCAACATGACCTTTAAAGGCTCTATTACCAAAGTGAGTTAAAGGCATTGCTAAATCAGCCCATATCTCTCCACCACACTCTTCTGTCCAAAGTCTTGAAAAATAGTAATCCTCAGATAAATATCTTTTTTGGTCAAGAGTTTGATAAGGACCAACAGCAAAAAGGTCGTAACAATTATCTGATTTGTAAGATTGACCATTTACAATTTGATCGGACTCGTATTTTCGCTCTGGAAACTTTTTAAACATTTTTCTAAATACCTCCCGCTTTACAAGCATCATACCTGTAGCAGCTTCATTAACTTTAAAAAAACCATTCTCCCCTTTTAAATTAGTAGGATCATCAAAATTTACATTGTATCCCAAAGCTTTAGCCTCTATTTCATCGGTATGTGCGTTTGGGTTTTCTTCTATAATTTTTTTAATTTTTTCTAAATAAATATGCTTTCTTGGATATATTCCACAGGCTATGTCTTTATCTGCACAAAGTAATCTTTCTATGTTCTGCCAAGTAAACCCTATATCAGCGTCAATAAATAATAAATGAGTTGCAACATAATCTTTATCATCCATCATCATAGATACGATTGTGTTACGGGCTCTGGTTATTAAACTTTCATTGCCCATTGTTTGTATTCTCATTTGAACATTTTTATCTTTTGACATGGACCACTGTTGTAATTCTAAAAGACCATGAAGAGTAGCTTCTGATAGCATTCCTCCATACATGGGCATTCCTAAAAATATCTTAAAGTTTTTATCTCTTAGTTCTTCTGGTTTAATCATTGGTGCTCCTTATTTTTTCAAAATTGTCTACAACTTCATTAACATCAAATCTCATTACTTTAGGTGTATTGGTAACCATGTTAATGTTTTTATCATAGGAAAATCTTTCAATAACATTGTCATCGTTCCACAATACAACACCCTTTGTATTACAAAATTTATTAGCTGACATATGATTTAAACTGCTATCTATTCCGATAAAACCTTTAGCGTATTTTAAAAGATGAGCGTAGTTCATGTAGTCAAATTTAGTATTTTCAATTTTAGCTGTATTTTTTAATAAGTCACTTTTTGAATACACATTTAAAACATTAAGTTTTAAATCAAAATTTAAAATATCAACTATTTTTTGCGCTTGTTCTCTAATGAGCCCCCTCGATCCTATAAAATCTGTTTCCACTGATTGTTCATCAGTACCCATAAATTGCACTAAAACATAGCTTTCTAACTCTAAAACAATACGTTTTATATCCTCTTCCTCATTGTCTGTAAAATAAATTTCATTATATACCTCTTCATCTTTATTATGTCTCATAATTTTTCTAAAATTTTTAACTAAGTGTATTTTATTAGTAAAAAAGTGAGAATCATACCCATCAATAAAATTAATTTTGTTAAATCTTTTAAAAAATTTAACATTATTTTTTAATGGGTTTGCTAAAAATTGATATGAATAATTAACATTCGGATGATTATAAAAAACTTTTGGCCAACTGGACATGATATTTACTTTGTTTAAATTAGTAAGACAACTAGTAAAACAAATATTTTTTCCTATACCTCCCTGTAAAATATATAAATCATTGGTCATTTTAAAAACAACTGTCCTCCATAAACAAAAGCATCAAGTTCAGAATTTTGAAACAAATTAAAAGCATCTGAAAAACCGTAACATAAAGGTTTGCCATTTATATTTAAACTAGTATTTAAAAGTGTGTCACAGTTTGTTTGTTTATAAAACTGTGTTATTAAATCATAAAATAAACCTGAAGAAACTGTTTGATGTCTAGAAGTTTTATCCACGTGAGCAACAGCAGGGTAACTATTTACGTCAATAGGTTCTGCATACAGCATAAACGGATCTTTTTTAAAATTTTTATTAATTGTAGAACACCCAAAGGGTCTAAACTCTTCTCTTTTTTTTATTTTATTAATTTTTTCTCTCATTTGCTTTTCTCTAGGATCTGCTAAAATTGATCTATTTCCCAAAGCTCTAGGTCCAATTTCTCCATTACCCTGATACCAACCAATTATTTTTTGATTTTTTAAAAGATCACACACCTTAACAATCAAATTTTTTTCTGGAGAGGTATTTGGTGAAATGTCATTTTGACAAAAAGGAAAATTATTAATTTTAAACTTTCTTAACTTATGTTTTATTCTTAAATATTCTATTGCTCCTAAAGATAAACCTTCGTCATTACAGTGAGGAGGTATTATAATGTTTTTAAAATAATTTCTTAATTTTGAATTCCAACAAACATTTAAAGCAACTCCTCCTGAAAAACAAAAAATATCATTTTTATCAAAAAACTTAGAGAAAAATTTAACCAGTAAATCTCCAACATACTCATGAGTTGTCCTTAACCAATCAATTTTATCTTGACAGTAGTAATGATGATCAAAAATATCTTTAATTTTATCAATATCAAATTGTCTTAAAAAATTATAAAAATCGTTATCTATTCGACCATACGACTGAAGAGACATTACTTTCCCTGCCATATCGAGTTTATGACCAACTAAATTAAAAAGAGACCCTACTTTACACATTTCCAATCCTATTGAACCATTGTATTTTTCAGAGCCTTCACTAACAATCTTGTTATTTTTTATGACAGACCAAGATTTATTTAAATCTCCAAAGCCATCTATTACAATGCCATTTTGGCAAGTTTGATTAGTCAAAGGAAAACAACTTAAATGATGAGCATAATGATGATTAACTCTAGATACTTTACAATCAGCAGGGAAATCAAAATAATCTATCGCAGGAAAAAAAGACTCGTTTCTAGAGTTTAAATTGTAATGCCAAGGATCAAATACAATAGCTATTTCATCTAAATCTTTAGAAGTTATGCCCCACTCCTCATTAATAATATTCTCCCATATATTAAGATCTTTTACTCCATGATGCTTTACTTGATATTTTCTTTCCGTTTTAAAATAATGTAATTTATCACCGTCAAAATATGTAAAATTACTATCATGTTCACATACTCTAAGACCTAAAAGTTTCACTAATATCTCCAAACATCACAAATTCTAAAATTAAAAGCTAAACTTATTCTTAAATCATTGTTTTGATTAGGTTCAACTCTATGAGGAGTGTCCCCTAAAAATAAAACAATATCTCCATAATTTGGTGTAATTTTAATTATGTTATTCATACTAGTGTCAGATGCAAAAATAATATCACTATTAATCTTTGATAAATATAAAACGCCACTAATAAAATTATGCACATTACTATTGTGTATGTGATACTCCTGATAAAAATCTTTTTCATAAATGTTTATCCAAGAAGAAGATATAAATCCTTCATAAAAGTTTTTACTCTCGTGCATGTACATATCAATGTGACTTAAAACATTCATTTTTAATCTATGTAAAGAAACATTATTGATAATATTGTTTTGATAATTTAATGATGTTCGTATTTTACATTCCCATGATTGGTCTGTAAAATTATCTTTTATTTTATCTACAAATTCATATGCTTCGTTGCATATGCTTAAATCAAGTTGAGATTGATATATATGTTTTGAAACAAAGTTATGAAACATTTTTTATTACGTTATGTAAACTAGTTTCTATATCTTCTTTTGTAAAATACATAGAATCAGGAGCACTTGTTTTTAAATTTATATTGTGATCATAGCCAAATCGTTTTTGACTTGTGCTTCCCCAAAAAACTAATCCTAATTTTTTATTGAATTTATTTGAAGAATAATGATTTATAGCGGAATCAATGCTTACAAAAAATTTACAGCATTGCATTGCTAATAAATAATCTCTGTAATCAAAAAGAAATTTATAATTCAAAATATTCTCTATTTGACCATTAATTGTATTTTTTAATGTAGGTTTTTGATTTGTTACCTCTAAGACGTTGAAATTGTTCAAGTTCAAAAAATCTGTCAAGCTTTGTGCAGTGGCGATTGATAAATTTTTGTAACATTTTATTTCAGGTTTATGCGTTGCGCTTTCGTATTGAATTAAAACTAAATTTGGATATTTTTTATTAATGATGTCTATCGTCTTTTTTTCTAAATCAGAAAAATAAAACTCGTTTTCATTAGATTCATTTTTTAATTGTAATAGTGAATGCGCTGACTCACATACGTGTATACTGTTTTTTACAAATTCTTGATTATGTATTGAGTCCAAAAAAATAACATTATCAAAATGTTTATAAAAAATCTCATTATTTAAAATTGCTCTATAGTTTGTTGATTCGTAAATTGAAACTACATTAGGATGAGTTAAAAATACTTTATACCAAGGACCTATAACCGATACAGGATTATTAAGTTTTGAAATAGCAGAAGTAAATGCACATGTGTCTCCAATACCACCTGTAATGTACAACAAGTTCATTTAATAGATGGAAGGAGCTCCCAACATATTTCTTTTGTCAAATTTGTACTCTTTATAAGAGCCTTCTTGATCTACGTAATGAAGAAAAACTGTTATAAAGTGATCATGCATACATATTTCTCTCCAATGAATTTTGTCCATTCCTTTAAATATGAGAGCGTTGTTGGAAACCATGGGAAATTTATGATCTATCCGATATCTTTTAAATTCTTTAGCATCATTATAATATTTATAATCTGAAGTTTCATCTTCCTCTCCAACAAATATTTCATATGGTTTATCAATAGGATCTGACCCTAAACAAAGAGCCACAGTATATTCACAAGAAGGTCTGTCCATATGTATTGGTAAATCCGATCCCTTATCGTAAATTCTAAAATAAGAATAAGTAGGCCATAATTTTTTTCCAACATTTTGCTCAACAACAGGGGTGCTTAAATCTAATAATGTTTCCATTAAATAATCACTGTGTTCTTTGATTAAAGAATTTGTCTGTGGATCTATTATAAATTTTTTGTAATTAGTGTACTTTGTTATTGAATATGAATAAGCTAAATTTAAAATTTGTTGAGGTAAAAATTCTTTTATAAAAATTGGCTCCATTAGACTACCCATCCTATTAAAGCGTATCTTGTTCCGTTTGTTACTTTGTTCACTTGATGTGGAAACATAAAATTAGAAGGGAATATCACCGCATCTCCTATATTTTGAGGAGCGATATGTTCTCCATTTGATAAATTAAAAACAAACTCTCCTCCCTCATATTCATTATTTAAACAAATAGAAATTGATAAATGTCTCTCAGAACAATTTAAACCAAAGTCTGTATGAAAGGTGTAACCCGCTGAATATGAATTACTTTCGTATTTTAAAATGTCTAATTGAGATATTCTGTCAATATTTAATTCAAATTTTTTTTTATAATGAACTACACAATCGTGAATTTTCTGTTTAACAAAATTACAACAGAGCTGTTCTCCAAAAGTTTTGGTGTCTAAAATTGATCTAGTTAAACAATTTCTTACATTTTTGTTCATGCCTCCAGTGGTAGAAGCATCATTATAATTATTATCAAAATAATTAATTATTTTTTTACAAATCTCTGGAGAAATTATTTTTCTTACTTCTAAAATATATTCTTTCATTTTTTTTTATACACAGAAAAACTAATAAGTAATACTGTGTGCAGAAAGGTAATTATTCCTTGCTGTATTTGCAGTTGTAGTAGCGTTTGCTTGAGAGTCTGCATCACCCGCCATGGCGTCATTGAATGCTGTTTGCCAAGCATTTTGTGCCTCAACTCTTATAACAACATTAGTTGCCCATTGAGGTAAAGAAGAAAGGGATTCATTTTCTCTATTGTCGGTGTATTCTAAAACCCCTGTATTAGTTGTAGCATCCCACTGTAATGCATGAACGTTATCGTCTATTTCGGTGTGAGAACGAATGTTATAATGAACAGTGCTATCTAAATAAACGTCAGATTCAGTATTACCTGTGCCTTTTGCTGGACCGTTTCCATCTAGTGACCCATCAGCATCAAAAATAATAGTGATTCTAGAATTAACTGTTGTGTTGTTTACGGTTGTTGCCATTTTTTTTCACCTTTTTAGCTGTAGCCTTTGTAGGCTTCTTCTTTACTTTTACCTTATTATTACTTAGTTGTAAAATAGTTTTATCTTCTTTAGAGGGGTTTTGCTCATCTATTGCCTCTTGATGTCTACCAATTATTTCAAATATAGAAGTAGCTACACCCATGGCTTTTTTAGCATCGCCACTATGAGCTAATACTTTAGTCATGACATTATTTGACCTAACCATTTCATTTCTAAACGATTCTGTAGCTGCTTTTGTGCCCATTATTTGTTGAGAATTTTCGACTAATAATAAAGGGATCCACGCTATGGAACAGCCCCACTCTTGAACATCTAATCCTGTTTGAGGATGTTTACCTTGCAACATGTTGTACCAAATACATTGATGTTTAATACACTTCTTATTAAGAAGTGGACACTTCCCATCAGGGTCAAATATTGGCATTAATCTTTAGCGGCAATAATTACGTTAGCAAATTTTAAGTCCATTGCTGGTATTGCAAAACTAGCACTAGGAGCAGTCGTTGAAGATAAACTACCACTAAAAGGGTGAGTGTGACTTCCACCACCACCAGCAGAGGAGGTAGGGCAGTTAATGACATTTGGACTAGTTGGAAAATAAGCTGGTCTTGAACCTTGTGGACTGTCTCTTTCAGATTGATTAGATGGCGCAGTATGAGTGTGTGATGCAATTGTTGGTGTTGAAAGAGTTGTAGCACCAACTGTGCCTGAGACTGAACCTGCGACAGGTAAATCTTTTGTTTCTGTTGATCTTGAAGACCCAAATGTGGTTTGAAAAGTATCACTACCACCTGTGCCTCCACCAGTTCCGACAACAACACGCATCGCTGCGTTACCTAATGCAGCCGCAGTATCTTGAGTCCAACCTGTTGGAGCTGAGGCTTGATAAAAAACTTGTTTTGTTCCTGAAGGAAAAGGGTCAACTCCACTTAAATTTGAACCATCACCTGTAAATGTTGTAGCAGTGACAGCACCGTTTGTTCGAAGAATAATTTGTCCTGATGAACCAGCGGTAACAGTATCTTTAAAAGTTGTGGCTCCTAATTTATCAACCGCATTATACATTTTATAATTGGCACTACCGTCGTTATAAACATGTGAGTAAGCACCTTGTGCTATAGCGATTCCATTTGCGGTATGACCAGTAGCTGCAATGGTTAAAGTTTGTGAACCTGTTGTGTTATTAAAGAAAACATATTCACCTTCAACAGCAGGAACAAAAACAACAATGTCTCCTGTTAAAGCACCTGTTAATTCAATAACTTTATTAGCTGATTCAGCAGAGGGATCTGCATTACCTGTTGTAAGAGTAATATTTGATGAGCCAGCAACAGATTTAGCTATATAACCTGCTCCAAATGCATCTAAAACATCTAAATTATTATTAGTGTTTGTGCCCCATGTATTGGCGTTAGCGCCAGTGGCCATCTTTTCTAATTTGTAATTACTTGAGTATGAACTTGCCATGTTTTTACCTTCCTAAAATATATCTTTTTTTGTTATTCAAGCAACACTTTTTATGCTGCATCTACCTCTGTCCAGGTATTAGTTGCACCTGTTACCACATTAGCCCAAGGGGTGCTAAATGGATCTCCTAAGGCAGTAGTCATACTTAATCCTGTAATATCAACTATGGCTCCACCTGTCGCTGTTTCTGTGCCTGTAGCAAAAGATAAAGCTACTGTAGATACGCTGACGATTACTCCTGTGCCAACCTCCACAGTTTCTGTGCCTAATGAGAA
>CAACVD010001191.1_pt1 | contig 12511 bp, 19 predicted proteins | sample 2381771 | NCBI WGS metagenome assembly CAACVD01 (sample SAMEA5211965, study PRJEB30684) | marine metagenome | biome: Marine; feature: Epipelagic; material: Water | collected 2015-10-15 | depth 15 m | reverse complement strand
TGATATTTATCTAAGTTCATTATTTGCTCCTTTTCTGAATATTTGTAAATATTCAAGATAACCCAAAACGAGTTATCTAAAATATTTATGCTGACTGTTCAGCTTGTTTCTTATAAGTAAGATAAAGTCTATCGATAAGTCTATTCTTCCACTTACTGAGTAATTTACCTTCTAAGTTAAATGCCTCGATTTCCCAAGGTCGTTGTCTGTAAGGAATACGTCTCTTTGGGCCTAGTTCTTTACCTTCCCAACGTGCGTGAAGTTCGTTATCAGATTTCCACCAACGTTGTTGAAATTGCTTTGTTGCAATTTGTTTGACGTGAACTAATTCGTGGGCCAAAGTTTCAAAAATATCAGAGTCATTGTGAATAATAATTTTATGATATTTATCAGGGTCAGAACCTTTTGCGTTGGCTAAGTGAACACCCTCACTTTTGATTGTGGTCTTTCTTACGTGGATCTTAATCTTCAAAGTGTTTTGAAGTCTTTTAGATACTAACTCACCAAGAAAAAGTTTAGTGGCCTCTGTGAGGTCATTAACCAATTCTTGATCTCTCTCATTTCTTGGTAGAGATATTTCTAGTTTTTTCATCGTTTGCTCTCTTTCTGAATAAATAAATATTCATGATTACTCAAAACGAGTAATCAAAAGTATTTATAAACTATCAGGTAATTTATGTTTAGGGTCGATGTCGTTTAACTCTAAAAAATAGTGAGTCCTTAAAATCTGACCTACTGATAAGCTATCGTTCTTTTTAAAAAGCTGTAAAACTCTTACAAAAGCGTTTGATAGACTAGCGTTCTCGATAACTTTCTTTGAATTATCGTGACCTAGTGAATTTCTGAAACACCAACTTAATGTATGCTCAGGCTCGTCCCAAATGTCTTTAGCTGAACCATAATCATGATACTCAGCTAATGCTTTTTCTAGTTCTTTTTTATTCATCGTTTGCTCTCTTTCTGAATACTTACGTATTCATAATAAGGCCAACTTAGTGACCTTATTAAAAATACATAAAGATTTTCTGTTTGACTGTTTCCTTATCGGTGTCACCGATTAGAGCCCTTTGCTCTGTAGACTCCCTCTAAGCGTTTCAAGATAAGGTTTGGAAGCTTACCTCGATTGGTTCGAGTTATCTATGCACTAAGAGACGAGTATGTAGTGTCTAGCCTTAGCAACCCACAAGGACCTCAAGAAGAGGCTACCCCCAAATTTAATTGGTTAAGTGTTTTAGCACCTTAGACCCAATGGCTAGAATATCGTGGGCATTAGACCTATCCTCAAATGAGGCGCTTGGCTTATTGTTTTCTAGCGTGGTTTCTAAAGTATGGTTTGTCATTGTTAAAAAGAATACTGATTTTTATCGAAAAGTAAAATAAATTATTATAAAAAAAGATAAAAATATTAAAAAAAATGAAAAAAAGTTGAAGTTATCCACAGGCATTTTTTTGCGTTTTTAGAGCGTTTTAAAAAGGTCCGTGTATGATTTTATATGATAATTTATTATATGCTCTATGGCTCTTAAAAGGGATTTAAAGGGTATTTTTTTTATGGGAAGTTGTTATAATTTATTGCAAATTGCGACAGGGACCGTTGACCGTGGACAGAATACGAACAAACAAAGTACGAACAAAATAGACACACCTTCACAGTACTTAGGTTTTTTTGAAAAAATAAAAATAAAAAAGAAAAATATTTTAAAACAAGTGTGATAGTGTCCGCTTAACGGTTTTAACTTTAATTAGGTGGGTTTTACCCATCACACTTCTCATTTTTAGTAGTGTGCATAGTGTGAAGGGTGGTTGTTGATTTTATTGGCTTTTTTGATCCCCTAGGTAATTGAACACTTTTTTCAAATTGATTATTTTAAAAGAAGATCTTGAAAATTCTCTAGTACCAAATTGTTTAAATATCTGTAAAGTGACACGGTGTATTTTTAATGAGTGCTGAAAAGAATTTATATAAAATGGTAAAAGAAAAATTACCTGATTTTAACCCCATAAGGATTGAAACAACTACAATAAATGGCTTCCCTGATTTAATTTTGTTTAACGAAAATAAAAACCCTATTTTTATTGAATGCAAGGTTTGTGAACGTTCTAGACTGTTGCAGTCTCTCAGGCCTCACCAAAAAGCATTTCATCACAAATACAAACATATTATGAACGGATTGTTTATCTTACAAAGGTCCCTCAAAGAGAGGGCCTTTTTTCTGTATAGATCGGACCAATTGGACTTCTTGGCAGAAAACGTTGTAAACGAACCACTATGCACGGTCCACGTGGGTCAACCATGGTCCCTGATGCGTGTTTTTTTGAACCATGACCACTAGATCTAGACCATATAATAAACGAAACGCTAAAAACGTTGATAAATATAGCTATTATTGGCCCTATAATATAGATTATGCAACAAATATCCTAGGTACTTAGACCAAATGAAAACGTCAATTAAATCAACAATTACCGGACCCCCAAAATTTGGGCCCGTTCCGCACGACCCTGGCCTTGTCCTGGCCACATACACACACTATAGGAGTAAAAAATGCACACAGACTATTCAAAACTAGATCCTAATCAATTAAAGGCGATGATATTGCTTAGAAAGAGAGTGGAACAAGAACAAGCACGTGGTACTTTCATGCGATTTGTTAAATCTATGTGGCCTGAGTTTGTAGAAGGACCACATCACAAGAAGATTGCAGAAAAATTTCAAAAGTTTTTGACAGGAAAGAATCAAAGGTTGATTGTGAACATGCCTCCACGACACACAAAAAGTGAGTTTGCCTCATTTTTATTCCCGGCATGGATGATAGGGCAAAATCCCCGGCTAAAAATTATTCAAGCGACTCACACAGGTGAACTTGCTATTCGATTTGGTAGAAAAGTTAGAAACTTAATGAACACCAAAGAGTATCGTGGAGTATTTCCTGATGTATCTCTTAGAACTGATAACCAAGCAGCAGGAAGATGGGAAACTAACCTTGGAGGTGAGTATTTCGCGGCAGGTGTTGGTGGTGCGATAACAGGAAGAGGTGCTGACCTACTAATTATCGATGATCCTCACTCAGAACAAGATGCTTTGTCTGATACAGCCATGGATAACGCCTACGAATGGTACACATCAGGACCTAGACAGCGTATGCAACCTGGGGGAAGTATTGTTATTGTTATGACTCGTTGGTCAAACAAGGATCTTACAGGAAATTTGATTAAAAAGATGGGAGATATGAAAGCAGACAAGTGGGATGTCATAGAATTCCCGGCAATTTTAGATGATGATGACGAAAAGAAGAGAAAACCTATTTGGCCACAGTATTGGAAGCTTAATGAGCTTGATAAAGTAAAAGCTTCTCTTGTTCCAACCAAGTGGAGCGCACAATGGCAACAAAATCCTACTTTTGATGGCACAAGTATCATTAAACGTGAATGGTGGAACATTTGGAAAAAGGATGACCCACCTGAGTGTGCTTATACTATTCAAAGTTATGATACTGCTTTCTCAAAAAAGGAGTCTGCTGACTATTCAGCTATTACAACTTGGGGAGTGTTTCATCCAAACGAAGGAACTGAGACTCATTTGATATTATTGAACTCTCGAAAAGGTAGATGGGATTTTCCTGAGCTAAAACAGGTCGCAAAGGAACAACTTCAGATATATAACCCTGATAGTGTGATTATTGAAGCAAAAGCATCAGGGACACCCTTGATACAGGAGCTCAGGCGATTTGGAGTGTACGCTCAAGCTTTCTCTCCTAACCGTGGTATGGATAAACATGTTCGATTAAATTCTGTGTCTCCTATTTTTGAGGCAGGTCATGTTTGGAGAACGGAGCACGATTGGGCTGAAGAAGTGCAAGAAGAGTTAGCATCTTTTCCTTATGGAGAACACGATGATCTTGTTGACGCAACCACCTTAGCACTGTTAAGATACAGGCAGGGAAGCTTTATTTCTTTGCATGATGACGAAGATGACATGGAAGGAAGAGAAAAACGAAAATATGAGTACTATTAAAAAATTAATTAATCCTGATGACAGGAGACTTAAACAAAAGCTGACACCAAAGCAGATGATTTTTGTTTATGAGTACGTTCATAAAGTTCTTCTCGGTGAATGTTCCGCGGCCGAAGCAGCAAGGAAAGCTGGATATTCAAAAAACCGTGCACGTCAGACTGCTACTGATCTAATGAATCCTCAATTAAATCCTTTCGTAGTGGAGGCTGTTAATGAGATGAAACAAGATCTGCATCAAATGTATGGAGTATCTACTGCATCTCATTTGGCCTCCTTAAAACAAATTAGAGAGGAAGCAAGAGAACATAAACACTATTCGGCGGCCGTGGCTGCTGAAGTCAACAGAGGTAAGGTTGCTGGCTTTTACGATAACAAGGTTCAAAGCGACACTCCTCTAGAAAACATGAGTAAAGACGAATTGATAAAAGTTTTAGAGAACTATGACAAGCATGGTATCACTCATGATACAAAATTAATTATTGACGATGATAAAGATGCTATGACAGGTAACTAAGATGATTCAATATATTACTAATCCCGCGATCCTCGGGCCGTTGCTCGTGGCCAGTGTGGGAGCTCAACAAGCTAGTCAGATACAACGAAACTTGGCCCTCGGTAATATAACTTTAGATAATGTATACGATATCATAGAAAATTTTGCGGCGCCAAATGCACTCAACTTTTTAAAAGATTTAGATAAGTCCAATAACTTACCACCAAAAAAAGATGACGAAGATCCAAAGACACCTGACAATGATCCATTGGACTTGCTCAACCTTATAAATACTGATAGAAAGGAAGAAGATGAAACAAAGCCTATTACAACTAGCCAAAGCGAAGAGACTAAAGAATCAGTCTCGTCCAATCTCGAATCGCAAACCACGGACCGTGGATCAGGCATACAGCAATCTAACCAAGGAAGAGAAACAACGGTTAGTGGCCAATTACCTCTAGTCAAAGCTTCTCAAGAACAAGGCGTTACTTTCTTTTCTGATATTTTAGGAGGAGAACTTTATGTTCCTAAAAAAGATTATGAGCAGTTTGTTGATACTTCTGACGCTTTGGAAGCAACAGAGATCTTCAATGAGAAGAGAACAGGTAATTTTGAAAATCACATCTACACTTCTATTCCTGTTTTTAAAGAAGCTCAGATAGCAACTGCTGAAGCAATATCAAAGACTCTTCCTAAAGGAGGAACTATTATTGATATTGGAGGAACCGAAGGAGGTTTTATAAATACGATAGCAGAACTTAATCCTGATATCGAAGGTATCGTTTTAGATCCTAATCCTAAAGCTCAAGAATCTTTTCTAAATCAGAACCTTCCTAACACAGAATTTATTCGTGAAGCGTTTACAACTAATCCTGAAGAGTTTGGTAAATATGCTTTTACAGAGGAAGGAGTAGATATCGACTACTTTGATCCTAATGAGATTCCTGATAATTCTGTTGATGCTTTCTCAGAGAAAATGGTATTTCAATTTATTGATAACGAGAGAGCTTCTAAAGTTAAATTGATTGCTGACAAACTAACAGATACTGGCTTTGCTGTCTTTGAAGAAAAATTTTTTACATCTAAACAAGATCCTGTGTGGAATGCTAATGAGGCAAAGAAGAACGAGTTTAAATCTCAGTATTACGATTCTCAACAAATAACTGAAAAAGAAGAGGTTGTTTTGACAGGTATGAATGAGAGACAGGTGACTTCTGAATCTTTTGAAAAGGTGTTAATGAATAACTTTAACAATGTAGTTCAGTATTGGGATTCAGGAAACTTTGGAGGATATGTTGTTTCTGACAGCGCAGATACAATTACAAAATTTTTAGATAATATGGTGGATCTTAACAGTGACTTTTCTAATGTGGAAACCCCTAGATATGTAACCCCTAAAATAGACAAAAAGAAAAGAGGAGGACCTATTTCTATTCCAAAAATAGACATGTTGTAAAAGGCTAATTAGGTGGTATAAATAAAAAATGGCAGATAATATTGATAAGTCTCTAGACCTAGGTGATAAGCCTGAACTTGAAATTTTAAAAAAAGAAACTGAAGTAGAAATTGACGGACAACGAGTCCCTACTCCTGAAGGATTAGAAATTGAAATGGATGAAGAGGGAGGAGCAACTCTTGATTTTGATCCTATGTCTGATTTACCTGATGAAGTAGAGTTTTATTCTAATTTAGCTGAAGTGATGGACGATCAAAAGCTAGGTGTAATATCTGATGAATTACTTTCTGAATTAGAAAATGATCGCTCTTCTCGAAAAGATTGGGAAGACAGTTACATTAAAGGATTAGATTTACTCGGACTAAAGTATGAGCAAAGAACTAGACCTTTTGCAGGAGCTAGTGGTGTTACTCATCCTTTGTTAGCTGAAAGTGCTACACAATTTCAAGCTTCAGCATTTAAAGAACTTTTACCTGCTAACGGTCCTGTGCGAACAGCAGTTATGGGAGAGGAGACTCCTGAAAAATATTCTCAATCACAACGTGTTCAAGAGTTCATGAACTATCAGTTGATGAATATAATGGAAGACTACACCACTGATTTTGATCAAATGTTATTTTATTTACCTCTAGCAGGTTCTACATTTAAAAAAGTTTATTTTGATGAGTTGATGGATAGAGCAGTATCTAAGTTTATTCCAGCAGAAGATTTAGTAGTCAACTACATGACAAGTGATTTAAATTCTTGTGAAAGAATTACTCAGATCATTAACATGAGTTATAATGATTTTAGAAAAAAACAAGTTTCAGGATTTTACAAAGACGTAGAGATTATTCCTTCAGAAACAGATCCTTCTGAAGTTCAAAAGAAATATGACGAGATGGAAGGTATCAAACCTTCTTACATTGATAAGACAGTCAGACTGTATGAGTTTCATGTATCTCTAGACTTAGATGGCTTTGAAGATAAGGGAACTGATGGTGAACCCACAGGAATTAAAATACCTTACATTGTCACTATTGAAGACGGTTCAGGTATGGTTGTAGGTATTAGAAGAAACTACGCAAAAGATGATGAGAAAAAATTAAAGAAAAGATATTTTGTTCATTACAAGTTTTTACCAGGTATAGGTTTCTATGGCTTAGGTTTAATTCATTTGATTGGTTCTCTATCAAGAGCAGCAACACAGATGTTAAGACAATTAATAGACGCAGGTACATTAGCAAATTTACCAGCAGGATTTAAGTCAAGAGGACTTAAAATAAGAGATGACGCAGATCCAATACAACCAGGAGAATTTAGAGACATTGATGCGCCTAACGGTGATTTAAGAAATGCTCTCTTACCACTACCCTACAAAGAACCCTCTCAAACTTTATTTAGCCTCCTAGGCTTTGTTGTACAATCAGGACAAAGATTTGCTGCTATTACTGACTTACAAGTCGGTGATGCAAATCAAAATGCTCCTGTGGGAACAACAATGGCATTATTAGAGAGGGGATCAAAGGTCATGTCAGGCATTCATAAAAGATGTCACTATTCTCAGAAAAAAGAATTTAAATTATTGTTTGATGTTTTTGCTGATTATTTACCTGAGACCTATCCTTATTCTGTAGAGGGAGCTGATAGAACTGTTAAATCTGAAGACTTTAGTGATCGTGTTGATGTTCTTCCTGTTTCCGATCCTAATATATTCTCTACAACTCAAAGAGTTACATTGGCTCAAACTGAACTACAATTAGCTCAAAGTGCTCCTGATATTCATAATATTAAAGAAGCTTATCGAAGAATGTATGAAGCTCTAGGAGTTAAAGACATTGATCAAATTTTAAGAAAAGATTCTCCTACTGCTCCTAAAGATCCTGCAACTGAGTCTGCTGACTTGTTAGATGGAAATTTATTAAAAGCTTATGAAGGACAGGACCACGATGCGCATATACAGAACCATTTAATATTTGGAACTAATCAAATGGTTTTAGGTAATCCTCCTATGGCAATGAAGCTACAAAAACATGTTTTAGATCATGTCTCTATGAAAGCAAAAGAACAAGTAATGCTATTAGTTCAACAGGGTCAAGTTTCTGAAAATCAAATGGAAGCTGCTGTAGCAAAATTACAGGCACAGTTCATGGCAGAAATAAAACAGTTGTCAGGACAACTTAGTGGTCAAGGTAAACCTGATCCTGTGATACAACTCAAACAACAAGAGTTACAACAAGATGCACAAAAAGATCAAGTAGACGCTCAGGTAGACGCTGCTAAACTACAATTAGATGCTGAAAGATTGAAACAAAGAACAGCTATTGATCAAGCTAGGATACAAAAAGATTATGATATTGCAGATAAACGTGCAGAAGTTCAGTATGATAAAATGACTACACAAACTCTAAACCAAGAGAGAAGAGATGCCACTAACAAAAAAAGGCAGTAAGATAAAAAAATCCATGGAGAAACAATATGGAAAGAAAAAAGGTGAACAGGTTTTTTATTCTTCTATTAACAAAAAAACTATCAAAGGCGCTGAAAAGAAATCTAGGAAAAAAAAGTAATAAGTATTATACTCCCATGATGGACAAACCTACTGAAAAAAGAGTTCAAAAAATTATTAACGAAACTAGACATTTTGTTCAAGGTCAGGCTGACCAAGGAGTGAATTTAGTTGAATTAGCTCAAGTTATGTTGGCTATGAGTCGTGAAACAATTGTTGATGCATATGGAGAAGCTGTAGCAGATAGCTATATTGCTAATCAAATTTCTATGTTGCAAAGTGAAGAAAATAATCTAACATTACACTAATGACCAAGCGATTAACAAAAACTGTTCCTCCTAAAAAAGGACCGAAGTCTCAGGGTATGGATATTCCATATGGTAAAATTGTAAAAGTTGGACCTGTTCCTGAGGACAAGAAACATAAACGTGGGTACGGAATAGCCTCAAAAGGACTCAAATTCGAAGGAGTATTTTAATGGATATAATCAAAAAACTTTGGAACGATCATCCCAAAAAAAAATGGCTCGTTGTTGGCATAGCTGTCGGCTGGGTAGCTGCTCAATTTATCTAATAAATGTTATCTAAATTATTAGGCGGATCTCTAGTGGACACTGTCGGAAAAGTAATCGATAGCGTCCACACTTCCGAAGAAGAAAAACTTAACGCAAGAAACAAACTCAAAGAACTAGAAAACGAAATAAATTCTAAACAGATGGACATCAATTTAGCTGATGCTAAGTCCACTGCTGTTGGTTTTGGTGGTATGATGCAAAGAAGTTGGAGGCCTCTCATCGGGATGAGTTGTGCCCTAGCAATATTGTGGGAGTACGTATTAAAACAGTTTATTATGTTTATACTTGCAGCATTTAGTGTAGAACACGATCCTTTGCCTGCCCTTGACATGGCCGTTTTGATGCCACTTGTGCTTTCATTATTAGGAATGGCGGGAATTCGCAGCTTCGATAAGCTTAAAAAAACTAATTCAGATAAATAATAACAAAAAAGAAAGGCAAAAAATAATGACAATACTAGAAAACGAACTACCTGATAATCTGTTAGGTAGCACATCAACTATAAAATTCACTTTAGATGATAGTGGATATGTAAAAATTGAAAAAGACTTCACTACAGGTGGATGGGATGTAGACGTTACAGGAACAATCACTGATCCAGATGGAACAACTTGGCAAATGGAAGTAAAAACTTCTGCGGGTTCTGATCATAACAAATCAGGAGTAGCGACAGGACAATCAGAAAAGTTTACGCTAAAAACTAACTTTGATAAAACAACTGTAACTTTAAAACTTTGGGCTGAAAATGGTGATGCTTCTGCAGGAGCTGTGGGGCATATAAGTTTAAAATATTAATATTGGATGAACGATCGTTTCGATTACCAAGTAAAAAAACTTATTCAACAAAGAGTAGAAGAACAAAAAGAAAACTTGTTGAGTAGATCTCTAAGTTCTTACGAACAGTATCAATATGAACTTGGAAAACTACATGCTTTAGAGCATTTATTAATAGATTACCAAGAACTAAACAAAAAGGTGATAGAAGAATGAGTAAACTAATAGTGCCTAGTTACTTAAAAGGTAACGAAAAAAAGGCAAAAGAAGAAAAGAAAGAAGAAGACAAAGGACCTGCTATGGAAAGAGTTCCTCAAGCAACAGGTTGGAGAATAGTGGTTCTACCTTATAAGGGGGTAGAAAAAACAAAAGGTGGTTTGTTACTTACTGACAAGGCCATCGAAGAACAACAACTCACTACCAATGTGGGTTTAATTTTAAGTATGGGTTCTGATGCTTATGCTGATAAGAATAAATTTCCCAATGGGCCTTGGTGTGAAAAAGGTGATTGGGTAGTATTTGCTAAATATGCTGGCTCTAGAGTCAAAATTGAAGGTGGAGAAATACGTATTCTTAATGATGATGAAATATTAGCAAAGTTGAAAGATCCAAAAGACGTATTAACTATCTATTAAGGAGATAAAAATGGCTGAAGAAAAAATGGTAGACCTTGACACCACAGGAGAGGGTCAAGAGGTTGAACTTCAAGAAGAAGATAAATCTACCGAAGATAAGCCTGTTTCTAATGATGTAGAAGATAAAAAAGAAGAAACAGAAAAGGTAGAAGAATCTTCAGAAGAAGAGTCTAAAGACGATGGTTTAGACAAATACTCCAAAAATGTTCAAAGAAGAATCAAAAAACTTTTGGATAAAGTGGAAAGAGCTGAACAAAGAGAAAACGAAGCTTTAAAGTTTGCTGAAGTTGCTAAAAAGAAGGCAGATGAAGCTGAAACTAAAATTCAATCTTTGGATGAAAATTATATTTCAGAATATGAAACAAGAGTTAAATCTCAAATTGAACAAGCAAAAAAAGCTTTAACCGATGCAAGATTTAATAATGATGTGAATGCTGAGGTAGAGGCTCAAAGATCTTTGACAAGACTTGCTATTGAAGAAGAAAGAGCAATTGTTTCAAAAGAACAAAGAGAAAAGCTATTAAAACAAAAAGAAGGTTTAATGGCTGAAAAACAAACTCAAGCTCAACAAGCTCCTAGACAGCCTGATCCTAGAGCTGAAAAATGGGCTGAAGAAAATGAGTGGTTTGGAAAAGATGAAGCAATGACCTTTACTGCTTTAGCTCATCATAAAAATCTTTTGAAAGAAGGTTATGATCCTAAAAGTGATGAATATTATGAAGAAATTAACTCTTATGTTAAAAAACAGTTTCCTCATAAATTTGAAGAAGCAGTTGCAGAAGTTAAAGAAAGAGCTCCTCAAACAGTTGCTGGAGCATCTAGAACTTCTAAGGCAAAAGGTTCTACAAAAGTAAAGCTAACTCCTAGTCAAGTTGCTATAGCAAAAAAACTAGGCCTGACACTTGAACAATACGCAAAATATGTATAGATTGGAAATATTATGGTAAATAAAACGTCAAGATCTAATGAGACTAGGGAAAAAACAGCTCGTAAAAAAGGTTGGACTAGACCTTCATCATTAGACGCACCCCCAGCACCTGAAGGTTTTAAACACAGATGGATTAGGGAATCAGTCAGAGGATTTGATGATACAAAGAATATCATGGGAAAATTACGAGAAGGTTGGGAATTAGTCCGAGCCGACGAGTATCCTGATTGGCAACTTCCTACCATTGATGATGGAAAACACGCTGGTGTTATAGGGGTAGGTGGGTTACTGTTAGCTCGTATGCCAGTAGAAACTGTTGAAGAGAGAAACTCTTATTACAAAAACTTAACCGAGAGCCAAAAAGAGGCTGTCGACAGTGATCTATTGAAGATTGAGGATCCAAGGATGCCGATCAGTAAACCCCAAAGGCAAACCAAAGTAACTTTTGGTTCAGGAAACAAGTCGTAATCGGCACGGTTTGTTAAACGACCACTATTAATAACGCATATTACAAAGGAGTAATATTATGGCAAATCAACAAGGCAACTTTGGATTTCGTCCAGTGCTAATGCTAGGTTCTGCTTATCAGGGCCAAGGTCAACAACAAATGACCATAGCGAGTAACGAAACGAATTCCATTTTTATGGGAGATCCCGTTGTATTAAATGCAAACGGTTCTATTTCTCGTGGATCAAGTAAAGGTGCTGAATTGGTTGGTGTTTTTAATGGTTGTTTCTATACAGACCCAACTTCACAAAAACCAACTTTTTCAAATCATTATCCAGGTGGCATTGTAGCGAGTGATATCGTTGCATCAGTTATCTCAGATCCAGACGTAGTGTTTGAAGTCAAAGTAGATGACGCAAACGCTGGACGAGCACAAGTCGGTTCAACAGCTAACATCGCAACTTACGCTGCAGGATCTACCAAATCAGGTATTTCAGGCGTATCATTAGATGGTGGTAGCTTTGCAACTAGCAATGGCTCTAACTTTGCTGTTTATGATCTTTCAACAGATCCTGATAACAGTGACTATACTGTAGCTAACGCTAACATTCTTGTTAGAATTAACTTACATCAGTATAGAGATAGTACAGGAGTATAGACTATGGCTATATCTAGAAGTCAACTCGTTAAAGAGTTAGAAC
>CAACVD010001190.1_pt1 | contig 12515 bp, 17 predicted proteins | sample 2381771 | NCBI WGS metagenome assembly CAACVD01 (sample SAMEA5211965, study PRJEB30684) | marine metagenome | biome: Marine; feature: Epipelagic; material: Water | collected 2015-10-15 | depth 15 m | reverse complement strand
GGTTATAATCTGAATCAACGTTAAACTTTTTATTAGTAACTGCTGTATACATTTTAACTAAAGCATCTCCTACCATTTCATCACGATAAGTGTAGTTAATAAAATTAGATGAATAACTTAAACCATGAGCAATCTTATGAATCATATCACCTAATGCAGGTGTACAATCTTCAGATTCATAATATGCTATTAATTCAGCTTTTAATTCTCGTGGGTCTACGTAGTACTCTGTCTTTTTTGGTTTAGGACCTCTACGCTTACCAGTCGTTTTCTTAGTATTAGCCATATATCAATTATAATATAAGAATACTATTTTTCAACTATATCAGTTAAGGTAAAATTAATCTTTTCAGACTTATAAATTTCTTTTCTTTTATCAGAATGACGTGTACCGTATTTTAACTTATCAGCAAGATCTATAATAATTAATTTATTCTTACTTTCATGTAGTCTCAAACCTCTACCAATCGATTGTATAGTTCTTATAAAACTTTTACCACCAGAAGCAAACATAATCATATGTATATTTTTAATATTAACACCGGTACTAAAAATAGAACTCATAGCAATACAAATAACATCATTATTAGTTTCCATTATCTTTTTAATTTTATCTCTTTCTTCTACCTCTACTTCACCTTTAACAAAATAAACTTTTTTATTTAGAATTTGAGATAAATTATCAAATAATGCATCACCATGGGCTAAATGGTTAACCAATATAAGAGAATTATTATTAAATTTAGTACATATATTTTTAATAACATTATTTCTAAAATTATTAGTATATATAAAATCTAATTCTGCTTTAAAATTATTATTACCACTAACTACAAGAGGCTTATCTTTATATCCTATGTTAATTACCTTAATGTCTACGTTAGTTAAATAGCTCTCTAACCTAAGTTGATAGCTGTCCTTATCGTATATGACTTTACCTAATTTACCAATGACATTCCATTGCTCAGGTTTATCATCTGGTAAAGTCCCAGTTAACCCAAACTTATTAAAAGTATGTATTTTATTAACCATCTTACTTACTTTATTTGATTTTTTAATTGTATGACACTCATCAACTACTAAAACATCAATATATTTTATCCAATCATTATCATCAAACTGACTCTGTAATATACCTCTATTAGCTATAATACAGTTAGCAGTTAAATCAGGTTTTATTTTACCGGTCCATCTAGTAAATTTAAATAGTACATTATACTCTATAAAATCATTATATGTCTGATTAACTAGACCAAGATCAGGTACTAATATTAAAATTTTTACTTTAGGATTATTAGAATATAAACTCATTAACAATGAAGCAATAGTTAAAGTTTTACCACCCCCAGTACCAAGTTTAATAATACCTCTTCCAAATTTTAATGCTTCTTTTACTGAATCTAACTGATAATCTCTTAATGGAAATTTTAAATTATCATATGCTCTTTCTTCCTCATATATTGGCTTAACTATAGGTAAAATATCTTGATCAATTTGATAATCAGTATTCGGGTATTCTTGTTTTATATAACTTAAAATATCAAAAAATAACCCAGGTTCAAAAAGACCGGTAGGGGTTATACAATATATACGAGGGTTGGAATAAAATCTAGCCCTACCTCTCATTCGAAAACGAGCTGTTTCATCTTTAACACTAAAATGTTCTCGTATATCATCTAAATCATCTGTTATTAACCTAATTTTTTCTTTAGCTAATTCAAATTTCATTATAATTGTTCCATTTTCATTATTTCAATAATATTTTTTATATCAAAACCTACTGCACTAAATGTTTTCTCTGTTTTTTCTAAAAATTCAATAAGTAGTTCCTCATTATTAATTTTTTCAGATATTTCTTTCATTTTATCATGTTTATAACTTGCTTTTTCTGCAACAGGTATAGTTATCTTAACTGGACTTTCTTCTATAATTTTACCTACTATTTCTTTCTTTATTGAATCTCTATGTATTCTAAGTTTAAGTAAATTTTGCTTATGTCTTATTAATTTAGATACCCAATAATGCTTACGAGCTGGAGCTTTCATTGAAGAATCTTTTAAATTGAATTCATTAATTTGTAAATCTTTTTCTATTTCATCTATATATTGATCTAATAAACTCACATATTAATTATAAATACTAATATGAAGAAAACAACTTTATTTGAAAAAGCATTTAAAAAATCTTTAAACGTAAGAAAAAATAGTCAAGGATTAATGGGTTCAAAGACCCGAGTGCATAAAGATAAGAAAAAAGAATCATCTAAAAAGGAAGGTAGAAAAAAAGTAGGTGAAGAAGACGAAAATACTGTCGGTGGAGGGGCTTTAGGACCTACAGCAGCTGCAGGTTATGGTACAACAGTAAGTGGTACACCCGGTACTGATGCATACGCTCCAGGTGATTTTAGAAGACCTACAGCCTTAGGTGCAATGTATTCAAGAAAAGGTAAAGTAGGTAAGAAGAAGAAAAAAACTAGAAAATCAAAAAATAAAAAGTAAATATCTTAATGGATACAGGTATATGGGAAGTATGTAAACCAATACCAGAAGACTCTTTCGGGTTTATATATGAAATTACCAATACTATTAATGATAAAAAATATATTGGTAAAAAACAAATGGTCCGTAAAATAAAACGTAAACCGTTAAAAGGTAAAAAACGTAAACGTATCGATTTTATTGAAAGTGACTGGAAAACATATACAGGTTCGTCTGATGCTTTAAATAATGATATAGCTTTATTAGGTTTAGATAAATTTATCTTTAAAATATTAAAATTTTGCAATAGTAAATTTGAATTATCATATTTTGAAGCTAAAATGCAGTTTGAAAAGGATGTCCTATTAAGTGAAAATTATTATAATGGTATTATAAACTGTAGAATAGGTAAAGCACCTAAGTTGTTTTTGGAACAGTACTATAATAAAGGTAATGATGGCTGACTTACATATAGAAAATTATGATTTTACTATAATTGACTTTAATGAGTTATTGATAAACGATATACAACCACAAATAATTAATTCTTTACATGAATTCAACCTATTAGATAAGAGTATTAATAATTTACAAGTAAAGAAGTTTATATATCATTATACTATCTACAATATATGTCAAAGATTGCTTAACTGTAAATCAAAATCTATTATATACTTTAATAATACCCAGTTAGATGACTGCGAATTAACAAAATACTATAAGGAAAATGAAATATTAGTGTTTTTTACTAATTTTTTACGTAAAGTAGATAAAATATTACCAATAAAAATATTCATAAGTAAATATTCAATAATATATCTAAATCACCTCATTGATATCAATGATGGTAAAGCCCAAACTACGATTAATTCTATGATAAGTAAGATTAATAATATGGATATTGGTAAATATACGTTTTCTGGTGTAAAGAAATTTACTAAACGTTATGAATTAACCTTTTTAAACAGGGATTACTTTAATAGACTATCTACAAAACTACTTCTAATTAGATAAATAATAATATGGACATGTTTAACCAGCTAGCTAATAGTACCTTAAGAAAAATAGATAGAAATACTATTAAAGAAAATAATGAAATAATGAGTCAAATGCAATCTGGTAAGTCTTTTGGTGATTTTTTGAGAAGTCTTGTAGGTAAGTCTAGAAAAGATATTTTAGATTCTGGAAGTTTTGCTAGATTATATTCTATGAATATGCACGGTATAGGCGGCAATAAAAACTCTCCAGATGCCCCTGCAGTACTATTAAGTAGATTTTTAACTGACTTTGGTGATTATGTTAATCAAGATATTACAAAGCTACGTTCAGGGGCAGCTGAAACTGATGATTTTAAAAAGAAGTATGATTATCAAGGACATCTTGAAAGGGAAAAAGAACGTAGAGATTTATTTCGTCAACAAATGACAGAAAAAGATCCTGAAAAAAAGTCAGAATTAAGACAAAAGATGAATGCTTTTAGAAATAACAGTGAATATGCTGAAGCAAGAAGAGCTCTTTATAAGAAAGAAGATGTAGCAGTTGACGATTATCATAATAGACCTATTGAACAAGGTGAGTTAGTTAATGATGGAAGCGATGAATTTAAAAAGCTCGAAGACATGTATAACAAAATTAATTCTATGAGAGGAAGTAGTATAGAAGATCAAGAAGGTAAAGCTGATTTAGCTAACGCAGAAAAAGGTCTTCAACGTTTAGCCGCTACAGCAGATGATGTTATGGTGGGTCCTATAGGTAAACTTATGAATCGTTCAGCAAGACAAGCTAAAAAAGCTTTAAAAGCTCGATCTAAAGTCTATTTGCAAGCTATTCCTGCATATAATAAAGCTACCAAAGATATGGCAGATGCTTATGCAGCACTATCTAAACCTCAGAAATAATCTCTTAAATATATAAAATGAAAAAATTTTTAAAAGCATACAATAATATCTTAGAACAAGATGATCCCGAAATGGAGGATCCGGTTGACGCACCAGTTGAGGAACCGGTAGCGGAACCAGAACCAGCCCCAGAGCCTGAGCCAGAAGTTCAACAATTATCCCCTGAAGGTGAAGTGTTACTTGTAAGGTTAATTAAAAAAGCTTTAGTTACAAAAATAGAGCCAAGTGATATTGATACGTTGAGTGAATTATCAGATATTAATGAAGTAAATGCTAAAGCTTCTTTAGAAAAATTAATTAATATAATGAAAAAATATTCACAAGATATTGATGTTGCAACATGAGCTGGAAACCATTAGATCAAGTATACTTAAATGAATCTGCTAATAAAAAGGTAGAAAAACTGCCGCGGCAAAAGATAAATTTGTTTTATGAAGACACTAATTTGTTTAGAGGTGATAAAGATAATAATTATGAATTCGTAGGTGCTGTTGATGATAAAGATTATAGAAAGATAGTTAATATAGTTAAGAAAGAAGGTGATAAATCGATTGAAGACCTAGTTCGGCAGTCAGGTTTTGATGACCAAACTCGCTATATTAAGAATTATTTTGCAGATTTTGATGTAAATTATGGTGAAATAGAAATGTTATCACAAATTAAGCAAAAATTAAATAGTATTACCGGTAAAATAGGTGGGGTTCAAGGAGAGTTAAGTTTACATGAAGCGGTTTTTCCAGTCTTAAAAAAAATATTAGCTAACGAAACGCCTGAAAAGTTAGAACAATTTTATAATTCATTATTTGTTAAAAGTTTCTCTGAAGGTAACGTTAGTGTTGGTGATGGTGAGTTACTATTAAGTTTGTTTACAGAATGTTTTAAGGGTGATGTCGGTGATTTAAAGACACCTAGTGGTTTAAACGTTGAATTAAAAGTAGGTAAAGGAAGAATTATTAGTGCTAGAGGTGGAGGGTTTAAAAATGACCTTAATAAACTTAAAGAGTTTGCAGCCAAACCTGATTTATCTATAGAAGATTTACAACAAGCTAAATTCACCGGCGATGTAATGAAAAAAGCTTTTGCTAATAGTTCTATTTTACAACAGTTTATTGATCAAAATATTACCGACCCGGTTAAACGTATGCAGCATTTTGCAGGTATAATGTTAAATGAATATGGTAATGAAGGTTTTGATATTGTATTATATGTTTATCAAAAAGGTTTTACTAGAAAAGCAGGAAGCGTTGCTGGTGAAGGTACGTTTGACAAAGCCCGTTATTTAAATGTTACCAGTTATTCAAATATTGTAAATGCTATTAACAATAATTTTATAGCTTTTGATTTTGATGGTGACGGGGTTTATATAGGTTACCCAGGAAGTAATGTAAATGCAAAATTTAAAAAGGATTTAAAACTATCATGATGAACTTTAAACAACACCATACAGTACTATTAGAATTCTTTGATGCAATTGATGGAGCGGTAAAGCATATTGATCATTTAGAAGAAAATATACTTAATAAAGGTAAGCAAGGTGTTATAGAAGCTATTAACCAAATAGAATCTTCAATATCGTATTTTGTTGATGAATCTGATTATAAAATATCTACTAAGTTTGACGGTGCACCTGCTATTGTTGCGGGTATAGATACTAATAATAAATTTTTTGTTGCAAGTAAATCAGCTTTTGCTAAAAATCCTAAAATTAACTACACAGAACAAGATATTACTGAAAATCATGGAACGGGTGGTTTAGCAGATAAATTAAAATTAGCTTTACGATATTTACCATCTTTAAACCTTAAAGGTATTTATCAAATGGATTACATGTTTGACCCGCAAATGAAAACATTTGAAACACCTGAAACTATTGATGGTGTTAAAAATGAAAATAAATTTTTAACTTTTACACCTAATACTATTAAGTATGCAGTTACAGAAAATAGCCCGTATGGTGATCAAATAGCTAAATCAAAAATAGGGGTTGCTGTTCATATTGAATATATGGTGCAGAATGGTATATTAAAAGTTAAAAAATATACTTCTTCTACAGATGAGTTTACCCCATCAAATACAGTATTTGTTTTTAATGTATTAGCTAATAAGCCTAAAAATAGTAAATCATCTTTTAGTAAATTACTTTTAAAAGATGTTAAGGTTAAAAAGAAGCAAGTACTTAAGTTAGCTGATAAAGTCGATTTTAGCGCGTTGGATGATTATACCGGTACTTTAAAATCTTATATTAACTCCGAAATAAGATCTGGAAGATTTTTACAAGATACATCGATGTCTACTGAAGAATATGTTGATTATATTTCAAATCGCTTTACAAAAGAATTAGAAAAGCTAAAAAGTGAAAAAGGTAAAGCTAAAAAAACTGAGCAAATGAAAGCAACTTTAAAAGCTTTACAAAAGCTTAAACCTTCTATAAAAAATGCTTTTGAAATTACTAAAATTATAGCTAATTTAAAAAATAATTTAATTAAAATTTTTAATGAAATAACTAAAAATGACCTATTAGGTACATATCTTGAAGAAACTCCTAACAATTGGCAAACTACTGCTCCTGAAGGTTTCGCATTATCTAAAGTTACTTCAGCAGGTGCAGAAATTACAAAATTAGTTGATAGGGAAGAATTTAGTCGTGCTAATTTTGGTACCGGTAAACCCTCAACACCTGAAAATCAAGAATCTTATATTACTAATCCTCCTGTTTTTAATAGAGGAGAAGGTACAAGACTACAAACTCACCCAACAGGAAGCAAAAAAATTGGGTCTTTTAATGAAATGTATAAAATGTTAAATGAATTTGAAGATGCAGAAGATTTAACAAAAACAGTAGTTATATATCCGGGTAGATTTCACCCATTTCATAAAGGTCATGCTTCGGTTTATAATAAATTAAAACAACAATTTCCAACAGCTGATGTATTTATTTCTACATCTGGTAAAACTAATGACGATAATTCACCTTTTGAATTTGAAGAAAAGACAAAAATGATTCAAAGTGCTGGTATTGACCCCAGTTTTGTAGAAATGACAAAAAATCCATATTTAGCTAATGAGATTACTGAAAGGTATGATTTAGATAAAACTAAAGTTATATTTGCTGTATCTGAAAAAGATATGGAAGGTGATAAACCTCGCTTTAAATTTGGTTTAAAGAAAGATGGTACACCAAGTTATTTCCAACCATATGATAAATCTAAAAAAATGACTAGTGGTAGTAAACACGGTTATATAGCAACTTTACCTACTATGGATTTTAGTGTTCTTGGTAAAGATATTAGAAGTGCATCACAAATAAGAGAATTATACAAAAGTTTGGATGAACAAGAAAGAAGAGATCTTATACAAGATCTATACGGTTCAATGGAAGAAGAAGTTAAACGTATATTTGATAATAAACTAGTTTAAGCTCCAAAACCGGTCTCTTTAGCGGTCTTGGTCATATTATCGACATCTAATTCTAAATCCTCATCTTCAGAATCTTGTTCGTCTTCTACATCAGCATCCAACTTATCATACTCTAATGAATGATATACTGATGATAAGTAATCTGCAGCTTTAGTAATTTTTGAAGCTGTCCATCCTTCTAAATTTTCTAAATTTTCCATATGATTGAATAATTTAGTAGCATATTCAGCAGCTTTTAATAATTCTGATCTTGCCATGTCTAACTCACCATCATAATCATCATCATCACCATCATCATTATGGCAACCGCAATCGCTATCACACCCGCAACCACTGTCATCACCTGCTTGAATATAAACTGTTTCTTCTTCTTTCTCTGCATCTTCACAATCTGGTGAATTATCCCTATCACCAAGTTTCATTATTACTACTTTAGGAGTAGCATTTTGAGAACCAGGACCAGGTACATTTACCATTTTACCCATCATACGATTTAAGCCGCTCATTTCATTTAACGATTTATATTGTTCAAAAATTAGATTAGATTCGTCATCCATATTAATATTTAATAAATAATTATATGACATTCGATAAATTATATACCTCTCTTATGGAAGCATTCGATGAAGATGCTGAATATAGAGGTAGAAAAGTAACTCTTAATAAGCCAACTCGAGGAGACGTTAAAAAATTTAAAGTATACGTTAAAGACCCCAAGTCGGGTAATGTAAGAAAAGTTAATTTTGGACATGGTGGTACATCAGCTAAAAGACGTGGTGAAAAAACTATGAAAATACGCAAAAGTAATCCAAAAGCTCGTAAATCTTTTAGAGCAAGGCATAATTGCGCCAATCCCGGTCCTAAAACAAAAGCAAGATATTGGTCTTGCAGAAAATGGTAATTTATTATGAAAACATTTAAACTATATTATGAAAATGCTGAGCGTGTAAAACAAATTAAAGAATTACAAGCTATGATTAAAGATCCGGATCCTAGAATGGTTGCTATGTACGGTGGTGACAAATATGTACAGATGCTTAAGGATAAAGCAACAAAATTAATAGGTCTTCGTCAACATGATCTTGAAAGCTACTCTCCTAAAAATGAAGAAGATTCGCAAGATAGATGTAAAAGAAAAGCTGATAGTGTTTATGGTAAAAAAACTTCTGCATATAAATCTGGAGCTATAGTTAGATGTAGAAAGGGTAAAATATGGAAGAAAAAATAACGTTTGATCAACTAGTAGAAAGTTTATGGGCTAATATCAATAAAAAAAGAAAATCTGGTCGTAAATCAGCTAGAAAAGGTTCTAAAGCTTACAAAGCTGCTAAAAAATCTGGCGATAAATTACATGCTAATAAAAAGCGTAAAGCAGGTAAATAATGAAATTCGATGACCTATATGAGTTTCTTGTAAATGAAGCTAGTGATGGTCTCCACCAATGGTTTAAACGTGGTGGTAAAGACCCTAAGACGGGTAAAAAGTTTAGCGGTTGGATAAATTGTAAAACTGGGGGACCTTGTGGTAGAAAATCTAAAAAATCAGGCGGAAGTTACCCAGCATGTAGACCTACAAAAGCTGCTTGCAATAAAATAAAAGGTAAAATGTATAAAAAGAAAAGCTCTAAACGGGTATCCTGGAAGAAAAAAGGTAAATAATTAAATAATAATATGGCCGTAGATGATAGTTCAGCACCTAAAGGAATACCAACATCAGGAGAAGTAAGCCCTGGAAATACTGGGGAAGATAGAAGTATAAATTTGCTTAAAAATATAAAAACTAGTACTAGTCGAACTGAAGTTAATAGTAGTATAAATTCTTTAAGAAATTGGTTTAGAACTTATGTAGGTACAACAGGTAATTTTAGTAATAAAAAAAGTTCTGGTCAACAAATTAATTTAAGTGATTTTCATGGTACAACTATTCTTGGAATAGGTGTTTCTACTATAAATGAAACATCTTCTACATATGGTACTAATAATAATGCAAAAGTCTCACTACAAGGTATATTTAGTGAAAAAAACGCATACAGGTATGAAATGAATGGTCAAAGTAAACTCGCTGCTCATGGAGAAAGTGTAACTTTCATTGGATTAGAAGGTGGTACTGAATATACTGTTACAGTTCAGGCCTTTAAAACTTTTGATTTCGATGAGCTCACACCAAAAACAACCGACGCTCAACCGGAAGCGCAGTTTAGAATAACACCTGGATATGGGGGAGCTGCAAAAGTTAGAGGTATGAATGCAACAGGTGTAGGCTCATTTGGTGATACCACCTCTATAAATTTTACATATTCAGGTGGTGCCGGTAAAGGTAAAACATCTAACGCATTATTTTTGTTACAAGGTATACAAGATCCTAGTGGTAGAACCTATGGACCTTCAATGACTTACCCATAAATAAGTAAATGGATAGCGAAACTAAAAATTATACCATAAAACAACTATCTAATAATATATGTTTTTTAAAAATTGAAGGAATTAGTAAACCGTATACCACTTTAAAAGATATTTGTAAAATAACAATAAAAAACACTGATAAAATTGATAAATTAAAGGTGTATAATCTATTATCAAAAAAAATAGAAAATATATCTTTTAGTGAAATTGAAGAAATAACAGCCCATGGAATAGATAATAATATAGATATCAATTTAGGTTATATCGATAAAATAAATTCAGATTTAGAAGATTGTAGTTTAGAATACATATCTAAAGACGAATTGTTAAATTATTATTTAAAAAACGAAGTTTATTTAGTTAATTCAGAAAAGGAAATATTTGATATATGTAAAAAATTTGAATTTACTGTAAGAGATTATGAAATAAAAGCAAATACTATTTCTAATAAAAATAATATATCAAAAGTTTGGAATAAAATAGTAAAACATAAAATAGATGAAAATATTAATGAATTAAATGAAATTAAAAAAGAATCTGATGAGGAAGATATAGAAGATATTAATTCTATTATAGAAATGTTTAGTGAAACACTTAATGATATAGATTTGACCGATTGTAAGAATTTAATCGATGTAATCGATACTTACCCACCACTGCTCTTACCATTACCTGATGAATTGACAAGTATTAAAGATAAAATTAATGGTAATGATGATAATACCTTAGATGCTGCTCTTTCACTGGTTGAAACGATGACATACGATGAGTTAAAGGAAATTTATGATGAAATATCTGAAATAAAGGATACAAATTATGTTGTTACAAAAGTAATAAACAAAATAAAAGAAATTCTTGATAAAACAAATCAATAAACATAAATTACAATGGATATTAATAAAATTAGTATCAATAGATTTAATGTTGATTATACCACTAAAAGAAATAATAGAGCAAAGCTAGATACCGGTTTTCACTGTAATTACCATTGTGAATTTTGCTATTATCTTGATAAATTAGACCAGAAAACATCATATGACACTATTAAAAAGCGTATAGATATTTTACACTCATATGGTATAGATGAAGTAGATTTATCAGGGGGAGAAAGCTCTATACATAAAGATTGGTTTAAAATATTAGACTATTGTAATGGTAAATTTAAAAATATAAGCTGTTTGAGTAATGGTTCAGTATTTTCAAATGAAAAGTTTTTATTAAAATCTAAAGAACACGGTTTAAAAGAAATTTTATTTAGTTTACATGGTTATAATGAAGAAGTTCATGATGATATAGTGGGGAGAAAGAATGGTTGGAAGAAAATTAATAAAGCAATAGACCTTTGCAATAAACATGGTATACGGGTTAGAATAAACTGTACAGTTTATCAAAAAAATTATTCAGGTTTAGTAGCTTATGCTGATATTATTAAAAAAATTAAACCTTTTCAAGTAAACTTTCTAACTTTAAACTATTGGGATGATAATAAAACATTTGAACCTATAGATGATTATAATAAACTAACTGATAATATAAAAAGATGTATAGATTTAATAGTCGATGATGTAAAATATATTAACGTTAGATACACACCTTACTGCTTTATGAAAGGTTATGAAAAATATGTATGTAACCAATATCAACATGTATATGATGTATATGACTGGAATAAAGAAATATACGACTATGATATTGATGTAACTAAAACATATACACATAATCAAAAAATAGAATTAGGGTATGCTAAAGCTAGACATGATAGACTCACTGATTATAAGAAATCTTTAGCATGTTTTAAGTGTAAATATTTCTATATTTGTGATGGTATCGAAAAACAATTAGATATGGAAGTCTATCCTGAGCCTGGTGATAAAATACGAGATGTTAATCACTATAGGAAAGATTTTTACTCATGAGATATTTAAAATTAGATAAAAGTTATGATTTATTTTTATCAATGACATGGAATAATGATAATAATCACGGAATATCTGGTCATTTATATGAAATATTAGAATATTACCTGATATTAAGCAAACATATAAAAGTTGGTATATTAATATGCGAAGATATGGATTGGAATACAATAGAAAAAGCTATTAAATCAAAATATAATATAAAAAGTAGTATAATTAATGAAATTAAAAGTAATACCGTTTTTCATTATCGACCTAAGTTTATATCAGGTAAAAATATATTATTTGTCGATGGAGGATTTACTAGAACCTCGTTAAGAGATGGTATAGTTATATCTTTTAATAATATATTTTCGTTTAGATGTTCAAATAAAGATTTTCACTATAATTTACCTTATAAAAATA
>CAACVD010001189.1_pt1 | contig 12516 bp, 17 predicted proteins | sample 2381771 | NCBI WGS metagenome assembly CAACVD01 (sample SAMEA5211965, study PRJEB30684) | marine metagenome | biome: Marine; feature: Epipelagic; material: Water | collected 2015-10-15 | depth 15 m | reverse complement strand
ATATGCGTGTAGATGGTTCAACTACAAGTCAAGATGAAGTATTCAATAATTCATATGGTGGTAGAACAATTGATGAACTTCTACAATATTCAATAGATAATGATGTTATGGTTGTTCCTGTCTGGTTAGATTCAACTGCTGGTGAATATTCAAAGTTCAATAACAGACCTTACATCGCTTTTGTTTCAGCACTTACAACAAATACAGACACATCTAAAGTGTATGATAAATTTACAAACACGAACTGGAACATAGATGCTGAAAACTGTAAGTATGGAGTGCCGATGGGATTAGATTGTTCTTTTATTAGAAACAATGCTGTTGTTATGTTGAATAATAACTTTGTAAAAGATTTAACAACAATTACTTCACCAGCATCAACAAGTTATTATCAATCTTATTTGAATCTTGGTTCTTATGATTTCAATATTGACTTTGATGGAAACTTATCAAGATTCTTTATTTCAAATATGAATACACCTGTTCGTGATGGAAACGGACAACCTTACACAAATCCTGATCTACGAGAATTTCTTGGATTAGTAAGTCCAGAACCAGAACAACAAGTAGTAAATATAAATCAAAGTTCAGCATCGTTCAATTATCTATCAGGTAATAAGAACATCACTACAAGAGATTTCCTTCCAGACTTCGCTATAGAGCAAGACCCTCAAAGTGTTATAGATTCACTAACAGGTGTATCATTACACAGAATGTTCTTATATGATAAGAATGGTATAGTCGCAGATGAAAAGTTCTATTTCGATAATAGTCAAAGTATTAACTTAACTGATACTCTATTAGGTAAAATGGGATTTACTGAAAGTCAGTTCTTTCCACAGATAGGTTCTCCACAAACATTATTTAATGATGATACATTCAACATTACAGAAAATGGATTACAAGGTTATTTTGATTCATTCTCATCATTTGTAAGACCATTAACAACTGGTGCTATATTTAGTTCAGGTGAGTTTCAATCTACTCAAACCAATATAGGTAACCAACCATTGTTTCTTCTTGGTGGTACTGTTCCAGATAATACTGCTAGACCTCAGGTTAAACAAGCACAATTAAACGCTTTGTTAGAACCAACACAATTATCTTATCCGTATCTATGTGTATATAGTTCAATCATACAAGGAGGTACAAGTTCTAAATGGTATGGAGGTATCGATAGTAAAAGTCAAATACCATGTGTTGCATTCGTACCACGTTATGATAATGCTGGTTCTTTCTTCTATAAAGGACTTGAAGAAACATTTACTTTTACTGCTACGAAAGACTTTAGTATAAGTGAAATAGAAACAGATATAAGATTACCTGATGGTTCAAGACCAAGATTATTACCTCATAGTGCGGTTATATACAAAATAACCAAGCCATTAAACTTATCCATATTACCACCTTTAACCACTAAACAAATAGAAGATGAAGAAGATATTTAATTTATATACTAACTATATAAATTACAATTTATCAACAAGTGCTTTAATCATCTTCTTTATATCATCACTTGTTACATTCTCAGCATCAAGTAATGAAACAACTTCATCTATAAAACTAACTTCTACTTCATCAATAACAACAGGATTATACACACTAACCTTAATATCTTGATGGTCTTTAAATATTCTATTAGCTACTTCATTATTATACACTATCACACCTTCTGTATTCAAAGTATAATGTAACTTTGTTAATGGTATATATTTAACAACCGTACCAATTGATACTGCTATACCTTCATCTAAACATATTAGTTTACATATTTCTTTAACTGATGCTATACCTCTTTTATCAGTATTACTTAGTCTAGGATAATATGAGTTCTTTGTTTGTAATAGGAGTTGATCTTGATGTGTATGAAACCATTTCATAATGGCTTTAAATTCATTAAAATCATTAGATTCATTATCGGATGATATCAACCACATACAACTATCCATTTTTTATATATACATATTATTTAAATAAGTTTTATTATTCTTAAAACTATATGAATTAGGATATAAAATTCGAATTTTATATTCTTTACTATATAATACAATAAGTCTTTAAACCTAGCTATATATACACTATATATATAACTATACTATCCTATACTACTTTTTATATGTTTTATATGTTTTTATATCTATTTACTTAAATCTTCTAATTGTTCTGCCATATTCCATATATTTTTACATAAGTCCATTAATTCAATTCTTCTTTCATAATTATCTTTTACCTCTTTTCCTATTTGCATTAATGCATGACTGTTCCTATATTCACCTACATCTTCATCACCATCGTTAGAATGATTTTCAACAACAAGCTTTGTATTCTCTTTTTCCATAGAACGTTCTAATAATTCTTCTTCTAATGTTTTACATTTGTTATGTAAATGCTCCATCATAGCCTGTTCAAATCCTAAGAATGCTTCAAAGAATAGAGTTCTTGCTATAGAATATGAAAGTGATAGCTTTATTCCACATTCTTCTATATCTTTATCACTAAAGTCTTTCTCTTCTTTAAGTCTTTTACATACATGTTTTAGACTTTGAGTAGCAGTTTTATTAGATCTCCAATTTTCTGTTACTTCTTCTATGAAGTGGCCGCCCATAACATTGTATAAACCCTGACTGATTTTAAGGTTGTATTCTGCTTGTTGACGTGGTTGAGACATGATTGTTATTGATACGTGTTTTATTGAGATAATTTACATTAAAAATTCGTTTTTAAAGTTTAGATCGGTTGATAGTATATTTCAATGTTTAAGTTTGGATACTTAATACTTCTATGTTTGTTATTTATAATGTTGTATATTGTAGCTTTACATAAACCATAATCTTTAGTTATTTCTTTACATGTTTTATAAAATTTAGGTTCATTGACTTCTTTATCTGTAAGAATAAAGTGATAGTAGCTTTTATTTAAGCCTCGCGCCATTTTGTTTAACTCTTTTTTTATACACAAAAATTTAAATTTAAATCTTTTATTTTAAAAATGATTTTATTTTAAAAAACTTATCTATATAAAATGACTATAGTGTCCAAGCTTCTATTAAGATGTGCGTATAACAAAGAACTATTAGTTCAGTTGATCGGGAGGATTAACATGTATTGTAATAAAGGAGAACAACTTAACTTTGCAGTAAATATACCTTGGTTAATGGATATAATTAAGTCATGGTCATATAGAATGAAAGATATATCATGTTTCTTAAAATACAAAGATGATTGGGATGATATTGAATTGTTAGTTAAACATCTTAAGAACTTAGATAAATTTGGTGGTTTATATCAACAGTTGTTATTAGAAGAAATTGATGATTATAAATACACTAATACAGAATGTGATGAACCTGTTAAGATTGCTAACTTTATCATTAAAAACATATTCTGGGACCAGATCTTTAAATGTGATAAACAGATATATTTGAAACGAGGTTCTATGTATGAGAATGATGTAGGTGAAATAAAAGATGAAATACAAAAGGTTATACTAAATAATGACTTCTTTATTTTTAAAACACAAACTAAAGATGATAAGACAACAGTATTAACTCACAAGATCTCAAGTTTAAGAGAAATAAAGGATATACAAACAATGGTTTTCTTGAATACACCTGTAAGAAAAACACTAAAGCGTGATATAGATAAAGCAAGTAAAGGTAAACTATTCTTTAATAATGGTTATTGGGATTTTGATGATAACAAGTTCTTTAATTATGGTGGTGATACATTGATACAAATGTCTAAGAACTTTAATCCAAAGAAAAACGATGATATAAGAAAACAGATATACGATAGAGTTTTAAATCCAATATTTAACAATGAACACAATAGAGATTGGTGGTTATACATAACAGCAAGAATGATTGCAGGTTGTAGAGAAGATAAATGTATCTATAACATCAAAGGTGAACGTGATTGTGGTAAAGGTGTATTAAGTCAACTTTTAGAGAATGGATTTGAAAAATACATATATACTTTAGATCTAGCAGCATTTGCTCAAAAGAAGAATAGAGGAGATGCAGCAAGAGAGAATGCATTTGCATTACAGTTAAGATCGGCACGTATTGCATTAATGAATGAATCAGCTTCTGTACCGCTTGATGGTAATAAACTAAAACAGATGTTTAGTGGTGGTGATACTATCTCTGTAAGAAGGTTACACTGTGAAGCAGAAGAACAAAAGAATCAATGTGGCGGTATGATATTTAGTAATGAAACACCAGTTATAACACCAGTTGATACATTTGAAAAGATATATGAATTAAGATTAACTACAAAGTTTATAGATGAAAGTATCTTTCCAGAAGAAGAGAAACGTACCAATGTATACTATCAACCAAAAGATGATTCAGTGAAAGAAACATTTATTAATGATGAAGATGTAATCAATGAATTTGTTTTATTAATCATTGAAGCATATTATAAACCAGTAAGTATACCTGAATGTGTATTAAATGAAAGACAAGATAATCCAAGTGATATTGAAACATTAAAAGAAGCATTTAGATCCGATCCTAATGGTTTCGTAACAAACAAAGAAATACAACAACATTGTAATTCATTAGCAATTAAGAAGAATTTTAAAGAAGTAAAGGAGATATTAAAAGGTATTGCAGGTTTTGATGTAAAAGAACATAGAAGAAATACAGGTAGAGGATTACAAGGTGTAAGTAAAATAGTAAATTAAATTTATTTATAAAGCTTTTTATAAATAAAACTAGTATGGAGAAGATGAAAAAACTAATAGATGATAGTAGGAATGTTAAAGAAAATTCATTGAAAGCATATATGATTAATTTAAGAAGGTCATGGGAAGCAATAGGTTCAGGTAAAGAGTTTAATGTTGATTTTTTAAGTGATAAAGATAAAGTATTTAAGTTTTTAGAAAAGTATTCATTACCAACACAAAGAGCTTATATTAGTTCATACATTGTAGCATTAGATGCACTTAATAATAAGAAGAATGAAGATCTACTTAAATTTTACAGAGATGAATTAATAAAAATGAGAAAGACTATGGATGAGAAACATAAGAACGGTGAAAGAACAGAGAAACAAGAAAAGAACTGGACTGGTATGGATGCATTACGTAAAGTCGTACGTTCATTGAGACGAGATCTAAGTGATGATGATGTATTTAACAAAGAAACACTATCTAAGAGAAACATGAGAGAGTTACAAGATTGGGTTATAGGTAATCTGTTTGTAGGTGATGATAACAATCCACCAACACGTTTAGATTATGCACCAATGAAGATTGTAACAAAGAAAGAATATGATGATATAGAAGATAAAGATGGTATGAATTATTACGTTAAAAATGGTAACAAACCTTTCTTTAGTTTTAATGATTATAAGACATCGGATAAGTATGGTACGAAAGAAATAAAGGTAGGTAAACATTTATTTCAAGTAATGAAGCAATGGTTAAAACATAATGACGGAGAATATCTGTTATATAATGATAAAGGTCAACCAATGAATGCACATCAATTAGGAGTAAGAGTAAAGAAGATCTTCAGCCGTACGGGTAAGAATGTTACAGCTAATCTTATAAGAAACATGTATGTATCTGAGAAGTTTCCACGTGAAGAAAGAGAAGAACGAGAAGAAGTAGCATCAAAGATGGGACATAGCGTTGGAACACAACAAACAATCTATTCTAAAAAGGTAGATTAACTACATCATACCTCCAAGCATTTGTAGTAATGCCTTTTCTTTACTCCAACATATTCTTCTTATTTGAACATGTAATGGTAAGTCAGTATTAGTAACAGTTCTTAGTTGTTGCCAGAATGAAATACTTAACATTAAACCATCTTGATATGTAGGTAAATTTGAAGGTACAGCTAGTTCATCTATTTCATCTTGATCGAGACGCTGGATTTCAAACTCTTTACATCTACCAAACACTTTATCATGTTTACGCTGGCAGATCTCGTAAGCAAGTTCAAAGGTATCCATTTTAGATTTATTAATACACATTAATAAATCATTTTCTAAGTAAAATGAAGAAGATCGGTAAGTATACTTACAGTAAATCAACACGACCAGATAAAAAACTTATGACTACAGTAAATGGTAAGGTCATTCACTTTGGGGCATCGTCGATGGAACACTTCAAAGATAAAACCGGGATATGGAAACAGAAAGACCATAACGACAAAGAAAGACGTACGAATTACTTACGACGAACAAGTGGTATTAAGAATAAACAAGGTCAATTTACTAAAGATATACCTACATCTGCTAATTATCACGCTCGTAGGATTTTATGGTAGTGTCAATGTGACGACATGACACATGTTTAGGTATCTTTATATAGAGAATTTTAAGCCATGTTATCCCTACTTCTAAACCGTCACTTTGTCATACCTTTTGTCATACCTTCTACTCTATATATACCTATATATATCTATCTATTTACTTTTAATACTAAAAAAGAATATATAAAGAATAGATATAAGATAAAAACAATAAATTAATATAAATGTTTTCATCTTAAAATGCCATCTAAACCTTATAACACTACTCAGTTAACTCCAAAAGATGAGTTTAATAAACACATATATCATCGGGATTTATTCGCTCATTATTTTAGGTGGACACATGCATTGAAACATCTAAAGAGAGGAATGAAGATCTTAGACTTTGGTTGTGGTACTGGTGAATTTGCTGAAGTAATATATAAGAACAGATATAAAGCAGATAAATATTTAGGTTTTGATGTAAGAGATAAAACAATAGAGAACAATAAAGAGTATTTTAAGAAACAAGACTGGATACACTTTGAATGCAAAGATCTTGTAAAACCGATAGAAGGACAACAAGAGAAATACGAACTAATAACATCATTCGAAGTAATAGAACATATAGGTAAGTATAACGGTGAAGCATTTTTAGATAACTTAGTTAAGTTTTGTGATGATAAGACTACAGTGTTACTATCCACTCCATGTTATGATGCTAAAGTTGGTGCAGCAGCAAATCATATGATTTATAACCCTGAAACTAAAAAGAAAGAAATAGGTGAATTTACATATGATGAGTTACATAAGTTATTAAGTAAACATTTTAATGTGGATAAAGTATATGGTACGTTTGCCTCACAGAAAGATTATAAAGATGAACTTGTAGGTTGGAAGAAAGAGATGTTTGATGCATTGTATGATTATTATGATGCTAATCTACTATCAAACCTAATGGCTCCTTTATTTCCAACAAAGAGTAGAAATTGTATTTGGGTTTTAAAAATGAAAAATTAATTAAAATTATACACAATAAAAAATGGCTAACAGTATCATATTTGAACGTGTGCGCGACGATGTTAGAACTCCATCTTATGGAACAGGTGGTAGTGCTGGTATTGACTTCTATATACCTGAAGGTTGGATTGATGAAGAACCAAGTAGATTGGAAGTATTACCTAATGCTGACATTGTAATCCCTAGTGGATTCAAAGTTAAGATGCCTAAAGGTACATGCTTGGTTGGATTTAACAAAAGTGGTATAGCATTAAGAGGTTTAATTGTTGGTGCTTGTGTTATTGATGAAGACTATGAAGGTGAGTTTATGTTGCATCTAATTAATCCATCGTCCGATCCAATCATCATTAATCCAATTAAAAGAATAGCTCAATTTATTCTACTTAAATATGAAAGACCAGAGATTGTTGTTGGTGAAATAACAGATCGAGAAACATATGATGGTAATAGAGGTTGTAATGGATTTGGATCTACTAGATAATTTAGAACATTAAAAATGATTAATTAATTAAATATTTTGTATAATAAAAGATTATACAAAATGAATATACTTAAGCTTGCAAACGAGATTGTAAATAACCGTACTGAAGAAAAAGATCGGAAATATGGTCCTTTTACTGAAGGCATGAAGAAAGTAGCAAGTATGGCTTCATTGATGGGAAACAAACAGTTAGACTGTGCAGATGCTTTCAATGTTCTTATTGCATTAAAGTTAAGCAGAGAGAGTTATAATCATAAGGAAGATAATTTACTTGATGCTGCAGCATATATTGGTGGACTCAATAATTACCATAATGAAATGACATTCGCTCCAGTTGTAAGAAACATAGATAAGAATGTTAAATTCAATATCTTCAAAGATATATGGGATAAAGGTGATATGATTGAGGTTAGAGGTTTGAAAACAAAAGAACTCATAAACTATTCATTTGAATTAGATCCGTACGATAGGTTCTTTAATTTTAAAGGTAGAAAGTTTAACCTTGATTATTTAAAGAAAGAACTGAAATGGTACTTTAAAGCTGATAAAGAAGACTATTCAATAGCTAAACATGCTAAGATCTGGAGAGATATATTAGAAGCAGATGGTCATATTAACAGCAATTATGGTGCTATTATATTTGGTTCAAGTGAAGTCAATCGTAGTAACTTTGAACGAATTATTTACACTTTAAACAATGATAAATTTTCAAGAAAGGCAGTCATACTTATAGCAAACAATGAAGTATTTGAGAATGAAGAAACTGATTGCCAGTGCACACTATCAATGGTATTCTGTATTCGTAATGATAAGTTACATTTAACTGTAAACATGAGAAGTAATGATGCTATCTATGGTTTAGCAAATGATATACCATTCTTTACAATTGTACAAGAGATGGTTTATTGGAAACTAAAAGATAAATATCCAGAGTTACAAATGGGAAGATATTACCATCAAGTTAATTCATTGCATGTTTATGAAAGACATTTCAAGATGTTACAAAGTATCTTAGAAAATGCACAAGAAGATCCTGTTGAATGGCCAACTTTATCCTCATCAGAAGAAGTAGATACAGTATTAAGTTACTATCAATCGGATATTGGATTAGATGAAAATGAATATACAAAGTTTTTAGACAATTAAAATGTCAACATACAAACAGAAATTTAATAAGAAATATGGATTTAAGAAAGATGAACCACATAGTTTAAGTGAAATAGCAAAAATTACTAAAGTAAAAAAATCTATTATACAAGAATCGTATGATAGAGGCGTTGGCGCGTGGAAAACAAACCCTAGTTCTGTGAGAAACGTAAAAGGTGTTACAGGTGGACCAGGTAAGAAGATGTCTAAAGAACAATGGGGAGTATCCCGTGTTTATTCTATGTTGATGGGAGGTAAAGCAGATCCCGATCTTCAGCGTAAGATTAAGAAGTAAGTATTTTTATTCAAAGATAAAAATGCCATATCATTCAGCACCACCAGCTTCGAAGAAACAGACACCGTCAAGTATGGAGCAGAGATTGAAAGAACATGCAAAGCAACACAAAGGAGGAATGAGAAGTAAACATATGATGAACATGAAAAAGTTTATCAAAGAAGGTGATTCATTCGAGAAAGCACACAGACGCGCGATGAAAGAAGATGGAAAGCAAGAAGTAGAACTTGATGGTGAAAAGTTTGAAATCAAACAAGGAGCTTTACGAAAACAATTGAAAGTACCAGATAGTTATAAGTTCAAGAGAAGCGAATTGTTAAAATTAAGTAAAATACCAACAGGAGAATTGTTTGACTTTCTTGGTAAAAAGTTTAAGATGACTAAGCTACTTAAAGATCGAGTTGTTCTTGGAGCGAATCTCATGAAGCGAAAATGAATATTCAAACTAGCTACTCTCGAGAATATTCAAACCTGCTATTCCTAGAAGTTTCCCGAAGCTTAAAACTGAATTTTTATCGAAAAATAAAACGAGAAAGCCATAGCTTCAATACCAATACATTCTTCTATATAATTCATTGTATCGATTCTAGAATATTCAAACTAGCTATTTCTAGAAACTTAAAACTGAATTTTTATCGAAAAATAAAACGAGAAAGCCATAGCTTCAATACCAATACATTCTTCTATATAATTCATTGTATCGATTCTAGAATATTCAAACTAGCTATTTCTAGAAGCTTAAAACTGAATTTTTATCGAAAAATAAAACCAGAAAGCCATAGCTTCAATACCAATACATTCTCTATACAAGTCATTATGTCTCTCGAAATCATTCTCAGAAAGTTTTTGCCTGCAGAAATTGCAGCGAGAATCGCCTATCAAGATCGGGCGCAAGCTCATCCAATGTCTGTATTTCTCAAACAAGCAATCGCTGCAAATGACGAATACCAGAAATGGTTTGCTGAGCAAGAAGGATATGAATGCCCAGAGTTTTATGATCAAGATGCGCAAGATATCGTTTTTGGATTCAAGGATTATGAAGCTTATTGCAAGGCAATGAAAAGATCTACAGAAAAACATGATAAGGCGATTCAAGAAATAAATGCATATATTGAAGGCGATGAAGAATTCAGAGGATTCGGGCGCAGAAATCAAGCTGTATGGAGATTCAATCTTTGCAGGCCAAAGTTTTATGAATGGATGGAGGCGCAAAATCATAATGATATAGCGGAGCGCAGATACATAACAATAAAAGTAGAATAAATAGATGTAAAAAAAAACAAAAAAAGTAGAATAGAAAGCAAAAACAAAAACACAAAAAAATATACTAAAGTAGTTTAGTATATTAAAACCGAATTTTTAATGTAAATTATCTCAAGAAAACATATACTAATACGAGACTTAAAACTGAATTTTTATCGAAAACTATCTCAAGAAAACATATACATACATTCAATATGCCTGCCATTACCTTCAGCGAAAGCAAATATGAATGCCCTTGTGGTTATAAGTTCATCCAAAGTGATGGCACTCAGTTTGGTAAGTTAAAGATGGTTAGAAGACTTCACGGAAAGAAATGCAAAGTAGCAAAAGAAGTTAATAAGCTAGTTACTCCGCAATATGCTAAAGACAAAACAGCAGGAACAAAAATAACCAAGGATTCATTGAAGCAGTTGAAAGAATTTATGGATAAGTCTATGTATAATACTCTAAATGTAGCTGATAAATAGATGTAAAAAAAACAACAAAAACAATAGAAAATAAAAAAATCAAAAAAAAAGTAGTTTTATATAAATAGTATGTTATATAAAACATGAGTGAATGGATTGACTTCGTTAAAAAGGTAGCTAAAAGAGATAAAATACCATATCGTGAGGCTTTGAAGAAAGCATCAAGTGAATACAAGAAAAAAGGAGGTAAAGGTGATGGTACAAAGAAAGGAGAACGCAGGAAAGGAGCAAAGATGGCTGGATCGAGACTTGCTTTTGATGATACCAAGCAAGAGAAAGAAAAGATGAAAAAAGAGAAAAAGTAAGTATCTAAAATGTTTGGTTGTCCGATCTGCGACAGCTGGTGTCTTACTGCTAAAATATGTCCAGAATGCGATAAGATACGTCAGTTATGTAAACTGTATGGTAAATCAAAACTTCTTGAAATTTTAGATAAGACAATGGTAATCCAACAACATAAAGAGAAACTAGATCTAGAATAGATTATATATGTTAAACATATATAATGTCAGGGGAAATAAAAAAAAATGGATACAGAACCATGACCTCAGTGCCGCTAAAGGAGTATTGTTTTCTTTCTAGTACCGGACTTTAAGTCCGCCATCGACTTTTTATATTGTGATTTATTTTTTACTCCTTTAATTTTGGGTCCAAACATATCCCTCGGATCTACTGGTTTCTCTAACTCTTTTACTTGTTTAGTTACCTTCTTATGTAGCTCAAACGTTTTGTAGTCGTTATAAGCCAACATCTCATCTTTAAAATTTTTCATCATTTTAAATATATAGAATATTAAAAATGTCTAAAACAGAGCAACATTTACAAAGACAAACCCCGATCTTGGATTCAATAAAAACAAGTACAGCTAAAATATCTCAAGGCGGAGTATCGTCCGATCTAAGTTCAGTTCAACAAGTAGGTATCTTTGGAAGCGACGGTAGTGATTGGAAAGCGTGTAGTGTTAATAGTTCAGGACACTTACAAGTTGATATTGATATGGCGAGTGATGGTTTAGCAACACAAGCAACATTGGCAGATTTAGATACACGTATCGGTGATTCAATCCATGCTGGTAATCAAACATTCGGTGAAACACAATCAGGACGTATTATGGTTACATCAATGGGGCGTGATGCTTCAGGAGCAACTATGCGTGCGATAAGTATTGATGGCGATGGACACCAACAGGTAGACGTTCTTACGAGTGCTTTACCTTCAGGTGCAAGTACCAGTGCACTTCAAACAACAGGTAATACAACTTTAACTTCTATAGATACAAGAATTGCAGATAGTATTAATGCTGGTTCTACTTCTTTTGGTGAAGCAGCAAGTGGACGTATTGTTACATATTCTTTTGGACGTGATGCTTCAGGTGGAAACATGAAAGCGATTAGTATCGATGGAGACGGACACCAACAGGTAGACGTTCTTACGAGTGCTTTACCTTCAGGAGCAAGTACCAGTGCACTTCAAACAACAGGTAATACTTCTCTGGCTACCATCGCAGGAGATACGACATCACTTGATGGTAAAGTTACAGCTTGTAATACCGGCGCGGCTGTGATTAGTTCAAGTGCTTTACCTTCAGGTGCAAGTACCA
>CAACVD010001188.1_pt1 | contig 12526 bp, 3 predicted proteins | sample 2381771 | NCBI WGS metagenome assembly CAACVD01 (sample SAMEA5211965, study PRJEB30684) | marine metagenome | biome: Marine; feature: Epipelagic; material: Water | collected 2015-10-15 | depth 15 m | reverse complement strand
GGCGGCGGAAGTACTGGCGGTGGAAGCACTGGCGGTGGAAGTACTGGTGGCGGAAGTACTGGCGGTGGAAGCACTGGCGGTGGAAGCACTGGTGGTGGAACTACTTTCGGTATAAACGGAGTATCTAAAACTGGGAGCACTGCATCAGATGCAGCTATAGGTTATACATCTTCTGCGGGATCAGGGGTAGCTGGTGCTAATTTTGATGCTCTACAAGGTGCAACTCAATCTACTGTAAATCAAGCAGTTGAAATGGCTAATCAAGGTGCGACTGTTTCTCAGATTGGTGATATGCTTGCAGGTTCTCAAGGCACTAGTTCAATAGCAGGTTCATCTAATGCAAGTACTATTGCAAATTTAAGCAGAGGTGGAAAAACAATATCTGGTTATACCGCTACAGGTATGCCGACTTATGATAGTACAAGATCCACAACTGCTCCAGATGTTATATCAAATATTGTTGGATCAACCACAGGCAATGTAGTTGGATCGGGTTTTAGCTCTGTTACTGATACATTAAGAGATGATGACTTTAATGGTTTAATGTCTGCAAGATCAGATGCTACTGGTGTTCAAGGTTATGACAATGCCAGTAAGATGAATGATGCAGGAATGAGTTATGGTCCAATGGGTTTTGGTCCACCTGAGTTAGATCCGTTCGGTGGTCGTGGTCAAGATGTAAGTACATTAACAGATATAGACAATACAGGTTTTGATAGAGATGCAGAATCTGCTGGGTTTGTTGGTGGTCTTTTTGGTGGCTCTGTTGTAGAGAGTGACAAGAAAGGTTTAGATGTAGCAGAAATAGCTAAAGGTTATGGAAGAGATTTTGGTTTAAATTTTGGTTCATTTATGAACACACCAAACATGGCAGGTGTGACACCAACAATGGCTATGTCAAAAGGTACGTTTGCACCCTACTCTGACTTCGGAACTAAAGCAGGAGGTCAAGCTCCAACATACGGTGTTACTTTAGCGGATTATAATTTTAATAAAGACGGTACTGTTACAGGTCGTTTTAGTGGTCAGAACCAAGGTTTCTTTGCATCACCACTCGCAGGAGCCTTTGCACCATTTATGCCTACAGCTATAGCACCTGCTTTTCAAGCAGCAAGAGTTGCAGGTGGTCTTATTGATTCATCTAGAAAAGGTACATTCTCAACCGTAAGCAACATGTTAGGCTTAGTAAGTCCAACTGCCGCATTAATTACAACACCAGTTAATTATCTTGCACAAGCAAAGGGTATAGATGTAGATGCAATGCTAGGTCTTGGGGCAAATCAAGGTTATATGTCTCAAGTATCACCAACTGATATGTCGTCTGATAATAACACTCAATCTGAAGTTAATGTAAGTAAGGCACCCGTTACAGAGAAGCCAACTCAGGAAATCAGATTACCAGACACAGCACCGACTGACTTAATAAAACGTAGAAAACGTAAGGCAGGTGAAGACATCTATGGAGTATCAAGTTCTTCACCATTTTTAAACTACAGTGAAGATATCGATGTAGCTGGTATCGGAAGTTTTACTGGCTCCGCAAGATCAGGACAATTTAAACAAGCACCAACAGGAAGATAATTATGGCAAGCATATTTAAAAAAATTGGAAATTTTCTAAACAAAGATGAAGTCAGAGCAGGTCTAGCTTTAGGATCTACACTCGGAGGCTTCGGAGCTTTTGATGGTATGAAATATGGAGACACGATCAAGTCTACATTAGGAGGTCTCAATCTGGCTTCGGGACTTAGAGCAGGTGGTGCAAGTGGTGCCCTGCAAGCTGGTCTTGGTGGTTATGGTCTTGCTCAAGGTTTAGGTAAAGTAGGAACATTTGGAAATACTTTTGATACGTTGATGGGCAACAAACAAGCTAGTATGTCGCCTGCAAATCGAAATACATTAAATTCAACTTATGCAAATACATTCGGTAAAGGCAATGCTTTACCTGCTAATGTTTCAAAATCAAAAGTACCATTATTTAGTGATGGTGGTAAAGCAGCATTTGATGAAGAAACAGGAGGACTTTTTATACCTACTGGAAATGTGTCTTCTCAACAACCTCCAAAACAATTAAGTGTTGATGGTGGTTTATATGCTGCAAATAACCGTGTTGTTAATAATGCAGCCAATAATCAATACCTTAATACTGCGGGTATGATGTCAGTCCCTAATACAAATATGAATGTAGACCAACAGATGTCTTTAGCTAGTACCAATTTGCCAACTGGTGGTGGTCAGAGATCTGATAATTTTAATGTACTAACAGACACCAATAGATCTGGTGGTTTTGGTTTTAGTAATGATGGTGGAAAAGGTTCTAACTTTGATAGTTTTCAAAATGTAAATGCAGGTGGTCAAGACATCTATTCACCTTATGGAACTTCTGCCCCAGGTTTTTATCCAAACACTGTCCCTGATAGTAATAACGATGGTAGCTTTACATTTAAAGATTTTAGTTTTGAAAGAGTGATGGATAATATTGTTGATAAAGCAATGAAAGATCCATTACAGGCAGTAGCCGTTGGATCTGCTCTTGTGACTGCGTTTGCTGATGATCCAAAAGAAGAAGCAGCAAAACAATATGCAGCAGAGATGGCTAGGGTAAGAGCACAAACAGATCCAAATAGTGACTTCGGTCAAAACTATATGTCTAGTTTCTCAGACAGAAGAACTAAAGAATTAGATGATGCTTACACAAAAGCAACTGCTGATTTCGTAGCCACTATGTCTAAGAGAGGCATGCTAGACAGTACTGTATTCACAGAGGGTAAAGCCTCACTAGATGCTAAGTTTGCTGAACTAAAAGCAAAGATCCCGTTTGATTCACAGATTGCATTACAGGATTACCAGAAAGCACAACTTACAAATCTTAATCTTGGATCACAAGCTGCATATCGTGGCGGAGCATTGAATGCAGGTATCACAAACCCATTTACAAATGCATTTAAAGCATCTGTTGCAAGTACCAAGTCATAAGGAGAATTAAATGGCAAGTTTTTACACAACCGTTTCTAGGATAGGTCAGTTAGCAGGTGGCTTAGATGTGGCTCAGAAAACAAAAGAAAAAGAAATAGCGGCTAAGAACGAACAGATTAGACAGTTCAATCTTGGTCTAGCTAAAGATTATGATATTGCAAACATAAAAGAGTCAGGTCTTAATACTAGAAATTATAATACAAATCTGACTACATTAGGTTCAGCTAGAATTAAAGCAAACAACAAAGGTAACTTAGGTCTTAGTAATTTAGGAAATGTTAATAAGTTAATATCAGATTCTATCATTGGTTCTGGTATGCTTAATAAAGACTATTATGATAGTGAAGGTAATATAAAACCTGAGTATCTTGGTTCTCTTTCTGGTCTTCAAAACATTATTAGAGACAGAATTCTTGAATCTGGCTCAAATGATATTTCGACTATAACTGGAATCATTAATGATACCTTTCAACAACTAGGACCAAGTATTGATCAAAGTGGTGGTGCTCTTGGTTTTAATGAAACAGTTACTAATCAGATAACAGGTCTTAAACAAAAGTATCTCGAAAGTACTGATAAACCTGCATTTGTACAAAATTTACGTCAGAGATTAATGCAAAAGTACAAGTCAACTGCACTTGTTAACAGAATAATATCAATGATTATGTCAGGAAATTAATATGGCTTTGAATGATGGCTTATTTGCTAATCCTACTACAGGTGAAAGTGATTTTGGTGCAAGTAAATTAAAAGACAGTCAAAGAGCTTTTAAGAACTTAGTACCTCAAATGGATCAAAATACTGATGAATTAAAGAAAGTTATTTCTCAATTCACTCAAAGTAGAAAAACAACACCACAATCTCAAACAGCAAATCTAGATTTAAGTGACATCATGTCAGAGTTTGGTGCCACGGATTATGAAGAAAGTGAAGGTGCTGAAGGAGGTTTAGCAGGTTTTTGGGATGCTTCAGTAGCAGCCGCAGATCAAGGTTTCAATGATGTTAGTTTAGGGGCATCTCTTGTGGTTGGTGATCTAGAAACAAACATGTTAGCCGCCGAACAGAAATTTCAAAAAAGTTTAGGTGCAACTAACAAAAGACTTGGCTATGACGAGAATAGTTTTTCAAGATTTTTTGATGCTGATTGGTTAGGTAATGTAGCTGGTGGTACAATGCCAACTTTAACAGGTATGTTTGGTGGAGGTGCTTTAGGTCTTAAAGCTGGTCCAGTTGGTGTACTTGGTGGAGCAGCCGCTGGTTCAGGTGGAATGGCAGGTCTTCAAACTCTTGGTGGCACTTTTACAGAAGCCTATAATTCTTATAGACAACAAGGAAAAGATAGTAAAGAAGCCTTCAGTTTAGCATATGATGTAGCTAAAGTAGATGCATTTAAATCAGGTGCATTTGCATCTGTTGCAACATTAGTAGCACCTTTACGAGTTACAGGTAATGTTCTAAAACCAAGTTCTCTTGGTGTTTCAGCTTCATTTAATGCAAGCAAACCAATGTTAGGACAAGCTGCTAGTCAAGCTGCACAACAAACCTTAATATTACAACCATCTTTAGAAGTAGCTGATGTTATATTATCTAATAAAATTGCTAAAGAAAGTTTTGATACAGGAAGGGAAATATATAAAGGTGCATTAGATGCAGCCGTTGGCTCTATCTTCTTTGATTTCCCAACAACATCCGCAGGTCTTGCTTATAACTATGCAAGAAGCGGAAAATTTAAAGCACCATTTAGCACAGACTCGGATAGTTCTACACCTCTTGGTATTGCCGATAATACAGGTGAAGCACGAACAGTTGATGGAGAAGTTTTAGGACCAGAGAATATACCTACAGTTTTTGATGAGGGTACATCAACACAAGCATCTGGAACAATAGTAGATTTAGATCCAAATGATTTTAAAGAAATAGATTTAAACCCAGAGAACCAAGCGGACAGAGTTAACTTCCTACAAAATCAAATAGTCCGTATGGAGGCATATGATGCTGACAAGAGAGCAAATAATGAAAATTATTCTGGTGATGTAAAAGTCGCAAACACTGTCAACTTTTTTAAATGGTTGTCTCAAGGTGATAAGATAATACAACAAATTAATTCTATTAAAGATGTAGCTACAAGAAACAGTGAAGCTAATCAAAGAAAATTAGGTGATGCACAAGAAAGAGTAGCAATTACTAAACTTATGATGGACCCAGTAAAGAATGTTGTGGTTCCACGATATGTATTTCAAACTGCAAATGGTCAAGTTTATAGAGTGGTGTTGAGTAAGAATGGTAACCCATTAAGTCCATTTCAAAAGTCAGGTAAACCACAGAAGACCCACATTACGGTTTTTGATCCTACCAGTAAAACTGGAACTCGATCCCTTGCTAAATCTAGTGGCACCTTATCTTCTAGTGGTGTACCTGTCCCTAAGAATATCTTGCTGACTGCTGCCGTCTATAGCCGTTTAGTCAATGCTAGAAACAGAATGTTTGCAGAGATGGATGAAGCAGATGCGTTTGATGCAGCTAATAGACCACAAGAACAATTAACACAGACAGAGCAAACACCAAAAGAACCAACAGAGAGACAAGCCGAAGCTCAAGAAAAAATTGCAACTGCTGCTGAAGGACAGACATCAGAAACTGTGATACCTGTCACACAGGACAATGCAACACAGCCACCCCTACCCTTCAATCAGACACAGACACAACAAACTCAGTCAGGCACACAGTACTTTGCTGATCCTGAAACTGGACAGTTTGATATGAATCAAGGTTTTGATTTTTCAACTAAACCAGAGCAAGACCAGATAATTGATCAGGCAGAAGCTGAGACAGAGATCGAATATACACAGAAAACTACAAAGCCAAGATTACCTGATGGTAGCATTGACACTGCTTCTTCTCCAATAACATCTCTATCAGATGGTAAGAATACTTTATATACATCGAGGATGGCTACAGGCATAGACTCTTTTGTAGGCTGGTTTCAAGTTGATGAAAAAGGTTTTAACTTAGAGACACCTGCATATAGCTCCCCTATTCCAATTGGAAATAATAAAGCTGAAGCTATCGAGGCACTAAAGAATAAACTTGCTCAGATGTCTAATGATCAGAAAGTAAAGTTTGCAAGAACACAAGACATAAAGACTAATGATTCTATTCAACGAGCAGGCGAACTACCTCTTGGTGAGGGTATAGAAGCATTACTTACTAATGTCCCAGGACAAGACAAACCTGCTGTCAGACAAATTATAAATATGTTTGCAAAAACTCTAGGTAAAAATTTAGAGAAAGTAGATGTAGTAAACTTAGCCAGTTACCTAACAAGAATGGAAATAGATCCAGAGATTGCAGACGGAATGATTGGTGCATATCTCCGAGGTTGGATCAAACAAACTGAAGGCAACTTACAAAGAGGTGCCATTGCTATCAGACTTAATCAACAACCATCCGTAAGGGTTGAATCTTTAGCACATGAATTAGTTCATTTTGGTATCAAGATGAAAGGCATAACACCAGAGATGATGGTGGATATGTACAATAGTATTCCAGACACAGACTTCAATAAACAATTTATTGAGAATGATCCGTACTACAAAGACCTAAATATAGCAGACAAAGCTGAAGAGTATATTGCTTACACTCTCGGTGAGATGGTTGAGAATAGATATAGAGGTCCAGTTACAAGACGTAGTGGTGAATATGAAAACAAAGTTCAATATTTTATTAGACAGATTATTAGAGCCATTAGAGAATTCTTTGAAAGACTTACGGGCAAGAACTTAGTTGATGATTACCTAAACAATATCAAAACTAAATACGGAATGGATACAGAAGCAAGTAATCCATTCGAGGATCAGACTGCTGTCTATGGCAGAGTGGTTCCTGTTCCAGACAATAATCCAAATCTACAAGAAAGAATGAACGTAGAAACACCAGTTATGGGTGGTAACTACATTGATCTAGACGTAGACAACAATGCAGACAGAGATGTCACAGGTAAAACATACACTGGCGTTGAGATTGCTATCAATGAAAAAGGTACACCATCTATGGTAACCAGTGATGTTGAAGCCGAACTTGCACCACCAGACGTAACTACGGGTAAAATTGGTAAGGTTGTTAATTTAGTTAATCCAAGTAAGAAAGAAAAGAAAAGATATAGATGGACTTGGTTAGACCGTGACAATGATACTGATCCAATACATACGTTAGTTTCAATTACGTCTACAAACAATCTTAGTTCTGAGAATGGTGGTGCTACTAAAGTTAAAACCCCAAGTGGTGATCATCAATATGCACTGAAAGTCAATATGAATGGTGCAACTAAATTAGCTACTTTTCCAGACAGTCCTGATCAACCACGTTTAAGACCAGTAATGTATGCACCTAATGTAGAGTTAGGACCGATTGCAGGAAGAATTAAACTTGGTAATAAAGAGCATAATGTTTATGAGTATATAACTCTAAGTGAAAGCACTCAAGATGTAACACCCGTCTTTGCTAGAAAGAAAGGCGGAGATAGAGGGGGCATTGATACACCATCTAAGAGTATCGAAGATATTCAAAGAGCAATACCAGAATATAAAAGAGCTTCAGTTCAAAAAGCACCAAACACAATATCCACAACTATCGATGGTCAAAAATTTACTGACTTAGATTTAAATGAAAGAGGTATTGGTTATGTCGGTAAAAAACCTGTGTCTCAAATATGGCAAGAAACTTTAGATAAAGTTCCAGGTGCTAGAGAAGAATTAAAGAAGCTAAAACTTGAAAATACAATGGTTCCAAGAGAAGAAGAGTTTTGGAATGCAGCTTTAAAATTACCAGACAGAGCTAGGTACTGGTATGAGATAAGCTCTGAGGTTGTAGGTAATTATTTCCCAGACATGACTTCTGTAGAAATAGAAAAGTTTTGGGATGTAGTAGCAGCAACTAGTCCAATGGCAGACCCAATAGATAATATGTTTAGGACAATTGCTTTACTGTCTGAGCATTATCAAAGTAAACCAATTACAACAGATTTGGTTAGTCCAACCGCAGTAACTACTGCTTTATCAGATGAATTTTTAGGAGCACCTAAGACAAGATCTTTTAGTGGCACATTCTTATATCTTAGTGGTGTAAGAAATGAGGTACCTTTATCTACTAATGACAGACAAGTAGCTTCTTCGTTCGGTATTACAGGCGATGACATAGCAAACAATTTTGTTATGTATCATATATTAAGTGAATTCTATATAGGTTTAAGAAATGAGCAGAATGCCAACTTACCTTCAGGTGTTCAACCCTATGAGACATGGCAAATTCAAGCACCTGCATGGGTCCATGAAAGAGGTTTGAGTAAAGTTGAAAAGAACGAAGTACAAAACTATGACGATTACGCACTTGTATTAGAGAATAGAGTTATACCTAAATTAAAAGAACAAGGTATCTCTGTACCAAATGATAAAATAACAAAAAATGTTTTAAGAAATCCAAAAGTTCCATATGCGTTGAGGGATAATCTACTTGGTTTTCAAGAAGCCTATGTGGGTACGGTTGAAGTAAACACACAATCTAATGTTGTTGGGAAACAATTTGAAGAGTACGTATCTCTTATGAGAGGTGAAGAAGGCTTTGTAGGAGCAACAAAGGAAGCTGACACCATCATTGCAGAAGGCATGAGAAAATTAACAGCAAGATCAAGAATTAGTGGAAAAAAATTACCATCAGTGATTGATCAAATTGCTACTGCAATGTTGGGTAAAAAAGTATCTATGGTTAGGGTAACCACCGATGGGTTCGGTACTTATGCAGGTTTCTCTTCTCCAAACATTCGTATTCCAATGAGATACAAAGATTCTAAAGGTTATGGAAACTTTGATGAAAAAGATGTGGACACGTTCTTATCATTACTAAGTGGACCTCTTGGACAAGAAGCAGCAGCGGCAGGTCTTTTTGTTGATGCTAATATGAATGAAGCACCTCCTGCTGGATTTGATAGAACCTTTAGTGTGTTTGTGAAAACTGGAGGAAAATTTGGGAAATCTGAAATTGAACCTAGAGGTATAGGAGAATTAAGTGCTAAATTAAATAAGCCTGTGTCTATGTCTGTTGTGGCAAACGGTTACTTATTTGACATACATCTTGAGGGTGGTCCGTCTATTACAGATCCACAAGTTATAATGGATGCAGTAGAGGGTACAGGTCTTGCTCTTCTAGGAGAAATTAGTTTAATACCTAGAGACTATAAGGTTCGTTACTTTGAAAGAGTTGCAACTCCATATAGTGATGGGTATAGTAAGATAATAAGTGATTTTAAGAAAGGTATTATAAATGAAGCAACCCAAGAAATCTCCGACCTCAGTCCTAGGATCGGGAAAGGTCAAGCCAGAGACTACATCCTCGGAAACATCGAAGAAATCAACACCATACCGAATTCTATCCAAAAAAGAATTGAAAGAATTAGGCTTAGATCGAGGGAGCGAGTTAATAATCTCGATGAAGTAAGAGATAGAGTTAGATCCTTACACGATGAAATGAAAGTCAAACAAAAGGCTTTTAATAAAAAGATAGAACCTAAGTTAGAAAACCTTAGACAGACTGAACTTAGATCACAAGAATCACAAGACACAATAGCACCATATCCAGAAGACGTGGATAATGAAACTGATATTGATCCACTATTTGCTAGACCAACTAGAAACTATTCAAAGACACAAGAGACACTAGAAAAGATATCTAAAAATTCTTTTACAGGTATCTTTACAAGTAGTGCCAGAAGATTAGTAGGTTTAACCAGAGGCACTGATATTGGTTATAAATTAGCTAATATCCTTGACCGTGATAAATATGCTCGTACTTCAAGAGATACTACAGGCACTATTGAAATGGATGTGCATGAAGAGATCAATCAGGGTCTTGGTAAATTCACACAACAATTCAATGACATTTTAAATAATATGACAACTGCACAGATCAAGTTAGTGCCTGACTTGTTGAGGGGTAGATTTGTAAATAAAGATACAGGTAGAATTCAGATTACACCTGAAATGCAGAGAGTTGGTTTAGGCATTAACAAAGCAGTCGAACTTAGAAAGTTAATGAATGATTTGTATGGTTTAATTGAACAGACTTATGCTCAATATAATGCTCCCCCTCCCCCGAAGATACTTATGTATTTCCCTCAAGTCTATAAATTAGACGGTAAATTTACTGAAGGTCTGTTGAACGGGTTAGATAAAACTCAAGGCTTACAAGATTTCTTCAGGCAGGTTTTTACAAATGATGGTGTTCAGGATGCTGACGTTAAGGCTAAAGACTTAGTATCCAAAATTCTTAATGAGGGTAATGCCCCTACATGGGGTTTTGATTTAGCAACCGTTGCAGGTCAGAAGGTATTTAGATTTACTCCTCAAGAAATGAGAAGGGTTATAAATATGAACCCTTATCAAGAATTTGATGTGACTATGTCTAATGGTCAGATAAAGAAAATGAAATTAGCAGATTTTCTTGATAACGATACATATGGTGTTCTTCAAAAGTATATAACAACTACTGTCAGACGTATGGCTTTTGTAAATAGATTTGGTCCTAAAGCTGAAAAGATATCAGAAGCTGTAAACGAAGGTGGTACAATTGATCAAGAACTTGGAGCAAGAGGCGAAGCACCATTATCACCAGAAGATAGATCAGCTATATTTAATTTAATAAGAGCAAACCTAGGTATACTTCCAACTCATTCTTTCTTTGGTGCAGGAAAAAGTGATAGAGCTTACGGTGTTCAACAAGGCATGAAGTCTTTTACTAACTTATTGTTTCTCAATTTATCATTCTTACCTGCAACATTAGAGCCTTTGATTGCGTTCAATAGATTAGGAATGTTCGGCGGTCTTGCTACATTAAATGAGTATGCAAAAAATACTTTAAGAATGCCCTACCGTATGGCTAAGAGTACTGCCAAAGGTGCGTTCACTAAGGGCACTATTGGAGATAAGTACAGAGAGTTTAAGAAAACTTATGATGCAGATGATAGTGACTTACAGATATTTGCTAAACACATAGGTACAATCTTTGAAGGCTTTCAATATGCTTATCAAAATGCAGCCGAAGTTAATGCTAGTGTTAAGTGGGAAAAAGTTGATCAGATAATATTTAAGTACAATTTACTTCAGCCAATCACAGATGCAACAAGAGTTGCTGCATTAAGAGGTGCTATTGTATCCCTACCCCACTGGGCAAAGAAGGCTAAAAAGGGTAGCCAGATGTATACCCGATATCTTCAGGAAGTAGGTCTTGTAGCATCTGATCTTGATATGTTTGATCCTACTGATCCAATGGGTACATCTAATCCAAAAATAAGAGCAGCTTTAAATGACATAGTCGCCTCTATTATTATTGCTCCAGATGCAGGAAGAAAACCTACATGGATGTCAGACCCAAGATTTGGTTTACTATCACACATTAAAACATGGACATTTACTTTTACAAACACAGTCTTACAAAGATCATACAAAGAATTGATGGCTCACGGCAATCCAATGCCGTTGGTTTACCTTGCAGGTTTTGGTGCAATGTTATCTCTTCAACACACACTCAGGGAGTGGATGACTTACGGAGAAGAAGGCAACCCATTCCTCAATGAAATGTTTGATGAAGATGATGAAACATTGAGGTTTGTTTATAATGCTTTTGAAAGAGGCGGATTATTTGGTGTCTTTCAGTTTGTAGCTGATTTTATTGTAGGTTCAAGGATAGGAAGACAATCATTTGACCCAGGGGGAACATTGATACCTGCCTATAATCTTGTAAAAAGATTTGGAGATGTTCTTGCAGGTTTAGTACAGTCAGTAAGTACAGATGCTAGAGAACAAGCAAAAGGTCTTAGAAAAGCATTTGATAACTTTACTAGATTATTACCACTCATAAGTATCACAGGTCAGACAAGAAAAGACCTAGTTGATTATGTAACTCCAAAAGCACCTAGAAAAAGAAGTGGTGGTGCCTTTAGTTTTCCAAGCACAAAAGCCTTTGGAGGCAACAGTTTCAAGTCTTTCGGAAGGTAAATCAGACGTAGACACAGACACAAACAAATAGTATAGTAGGGATAATATGACAATACTTATAACAAAATATAAAACAGGTATAGATTTACCGCCACTTACTACAAGTCTCAACCATTTAGATGGTGAGAACAGTCTGACATTTCCATATAAGTCAGGTGACAATCAAGACACCTTTAGCTTAACTGCGGGTGTACATTTATGTCTTGTCAATGGTGGTAAATTAATTCTAACAGATGATACAGATACTTTTACTGTAGCCTTTGGATCATCTAACATTACTATCACATGGCATAGTCGTGTAAACTCTCTTGCAGACGTTGACGATGTTGTCTTTGTATTCAATGCTTTTGCGAAACCTACCTCTGGAATATCACGTCTAAAATACGTTGCGATTTCAGGGCAGACTGTGTTCTCGGGCAATGATGCTAACGGTACTGCCCTGTCCATACAAGATAGTAGTATTCAAGTATTTAAGAATGATAATTTTTTAGATGAATCTGACTATAC
>CAACVD010001187.1_pt1 | contig 12532 bp, 21 predicted proteins | sample 2381771 | NCBI WGS metagenome assembly CAACVD01 (sample SAMEA5211965, study PRJEB30684) | marine metagenome | biome: Marine; feature: Epipelagic; material: Water | collected 2015-10-15 | depth 15 m | reverse complement strand
TACCAGCACTAAATGATCTTTGTATTTGTTCTGCTGTAGTTCTAAAATCTAATCCAGTAACAGCCGCCACGTTACCAGTGATCTTTAACATTTTACTTAACTCATCAGCATCTTTTGAAACAACTGCAAGATTGCCTGAAGCTGATTGTATTTCTTCTAATGAAAAGGGAACTCTACTGGCAAATTTAACTAATGTATCAAAAGCCTTTTTTCCTTCTTGTGCAGTTCCAAATAAAAATTTAAACCTTACACCTAAATTTTCAACTTGCCTACCAGTGTCAATAAATTGTTTTACAATTAACCCAACACCTAAACCGGCTAAAGCATTTCTTAAATTAAATACAGATTGTTTTATACTACTAAATGCTCGTTTAGTATTATCTACTGCGTCTAGACGTATTTGAAGGCGATCTGTTGCCACTATGTAATCTCTCCTTATCTGCCTTCACTTTAAAGTAAGCTAACCAATAATGAAACTCATCTTCGGTCATATTTAACACTTCTTCCATACTTTTATGCAATTTTTCGCCCAAAGCAAGTATGGAAAAAAGCTGAGGGTCGCTTCTTACTTTTTTTCAGCTTCCTCATAAGGTATGGGGTTTAACATTTGAGTTGCTACGTTAGCCACTACCTCTGGATCAGCATTATTTAATAATGTTTTTTTATCATCTATTTTAAATATTTTATTACCTTCACTATCTCTAGCTTTTAATACAATAGCATCTACTAAAACTCCTAAATCATCATTTCTAGCACCTTTAAATAGATTTCTTTTTTCAGCTAATGTAAATGGTTTACAATAAATTATCAAAGGATTGCCTTCCTCACCCCATTCGGCGACTTCAATTTTCTTGATCCCTTGATTTTCAAAATGTTCTTTTACTCTATCTATTACACTCATGCTTTAGCCTTCCTTACACAGTTGTTTCTGTTAATCCACCTGATCCTTGAAATGATAATTCCATTTCTACCATTCCGTCAAATGAACTGTTTATAGTTCTACCTGTTACGATAGCTGAACCTGAATAATATGTATCACCAGAATCAGCACCTTCAGGATAGACTTCTAAAGTAATTGATGTTCCTGCATCACATTCACTTTGTGCTGTATCAGTTTCATCAAAGAAAACAGAAGCAGTGCCAGTGAAAGTTATTAAGCCTACTGCATAACTTCTTGCACTATCACCCATCTTTGTTTTCTCAATCGTTTCAGCTGTACTTTCAAGAGAGAATGATCTTAACTCACCAAGAGTATTTGCACCAATCTTAATTGTACCTTCTGAGCCTGTATGTACTGCCATAGTTTTTCTCCTAAGTTAGTTGTTAAGGTGTTCCAGCAGTATAAAGATAAGTTACTCTCACGACTACTCGGATACCACCGACTGGATACAAAGTTCCTTCATCTGTAGATACTTCTACAATTTCAGTTTTCTTTGCATATCCCCCTCTAGTCCTATCGGCTTCAAGGGAAGATTCTATTGTGCTTATAAGTTGGTTTCTCTTAGTGTCAATATTGGTATCAGTTCCTTTGACAAAACCAACGAGGATAAAATCAGCTTGTGCTTCTCTGGTTACTGTAGATGATGTCATTGTTTGATCTGATCTAATCTCATTACCAGATTGTATAAATACTGCTGGATATTGTTGTTGAGTTAGTTCATCTACATCAAATGGCTCTCTAGTAATCTTTTTTAATTCAATAGGTGATGTTACACCATCAAGTACTGTAATAATATTAGCGGCTATGTTTTCTCTTGTACTCATTTTAATCTATTTTGTTTAAACAATTCTTTAGCAAAAAAATCAATTAATGTCTTGCGTTCTCTATCACCAATTAAAAAAAATGGTCTTTTCTTTTGGTTTCCTATAGCTTTTAAATTCTGAAACTTACTAGAAAAAAATAATATAGCCTGTTTAGGATTAGCTTTTTGTGTCATATTAGACAACATATTTCCACTAAAATTCAAATCAGGGAATCTTGTTTGTCTGCCTTTTGCTCTTCTAAATGCTTTGTATTCTGGTTTGTATGGTTTAAATTTTTTGTTATCTGCATCTTTACCTTTTTGAGTACGCTTTTTTATCATGTCTAACAAAAATTCTGCTGTTCTTCCTAGCGCTATTTTTATTTGCCTTGGTTGTTCTTTAAATTGTTGGTTTAGTTTGCGTTTAAATTTAGCATCATCAACCTTTGGGGTAATTTTCATCTGATTAATCTAAGTCTATGATACGCTTCTTTTTCTGAATTAGTTATTGTGCCAGAACTGTCATCATCATATTCAACACCATCTCTTAATACGGATTGAAACTCTTTTGCATATTCTGTTTGGTAATATTTTTGCATCATTTGAAATCTATCTAAATTATCTTCTGAATTAAATTTAGTTAATAATGGACAACAAAAATCAGCAATCATTTTAAATACAGAACATCTTTTCCATTGTGCGGCTGTAAGTTTTGTTTCGTCCATTTCTATTGTTTCTAATACTGAAATATCTTCTTGTACGTTCCTTTGATAAACTGGAAACCATTCAATTCTTAATTGTCTTTCAATGTCTGCTTTTGCAAGAGCATGGTAATCTGTAGGTGTTGTAAAACTTGCTATTCCAAAATCTAATATATCTGGTTGATATATTTGTAAATCTGCGTCTGTAGAAAAATTACTCATAATTACCTTTTATAGTTCTGGGGGTATATTTCAACCCCCAGATAATTAACACTAATTATAGTGCCGCGTCAGTAGTTACTTGACAGCCATAGTCATCTTTAACTACGCCTTGTCCGTAAGTTACTGTAGCAACGATTTCAGTTGCTCTAAGAGAAGCATCTCTTTGAGTTTCAATTTTGAAATCTTGTTTCATCGCTAAACCTAAAGAAGCTGGGTGGAATACTCCGCCTACAGCATCATCATTAACGTCAATGTCAATGTTAGCGTTTTCAAATAAATCAATACCGAAAACAGTTCCAACATAACCATTTCTTAATGTTTCATTACCGATGTCACTCATAGCGTTTGCACCAGTTGAGTAACCAGCATTAGTTAATGATTTTTTTAAGTTAAACATAGCTTTAGGATTGAACACACCATAGTATGGTCTAGGTACATTCAATGCTCTTAAAGTTGCTTCTGCTTTTAACAATAAGTCTGCTGTTAATTCAGTTCCAGCCGCACCTAAGTCATTACCTGAAGCAAATGAAGCAAATAATGCCGCAATGTCACTATCTACTTTTTTAGCAATAGCATCGCCGAATAATTTTCCGACATCTGCCGCTACGTTTCTTGAAGCTGAATCTCTACCAAGATCAGTTAAAGTAGTCATTACTCCAACTTCACTAGCAGTGATTGTTGCTTCTGTTGGGTTTACAGCAGTATTAGATAAGTCTGTTGCTTCTGCAACTGCCGCCGCACTAATTGCTGGATACACAGGTACCGCAATTTGTTTTCCTTGACCACTTATGTTGTAAGTAGTTACAAGGGGTCTCATTACTGAAGTTTCCTGAAAAGTGAAAATCGCTTCTTGGATAATCTCAGTATATAGTTCCGAGAGAGTGGAACTTGTTGTTTCATTGGCCATTTTTTTTCTCCTTTGTTAAATGTTAGCCGATTACTAAGTTTGCCTTCATTCCACCTTGTTGTCTTTCTTTTCTAATTTTTTTATAAATTTCCCTGTCATTAGGGTTATTCATATCTAAATCTTTAACACTCATAGGCTTCGGTGTTTCGCCGCCAATCCCACTACTACTACCAGTACCACTAGGGGTCGCTGATAAATGATGAGGATTGTTATTTAGATACTCTTGAACCAAATCATTTACTTTCATTGGTTCTCCTTTATCTGTGTATCGTGGAGTTCCATTATCTGAAACTACTTCAACACTTCCTGAGTCATTTAACTTTACACTACTTCTTAATAAAGCTTTTACTTCATTAGGGTTAATAGCTTTTAAGTTAGAAGCAGTATTAACTAATTGCTCGTCAATTCTAATCTTCTGTAACTCAGAAACCAGCTTTGAAATTTCCTGATCTTTTTTAGATACAGTTTCTTTCATTACTTTTTCAAACTCCCCTCGCTGTAAAGAAAGTTCTTTTTCTTTCTGTTTTTTTTCCTCTATTAGCTTTTTAGCTTCTTCAATGTCCACTCCGTCTAATTTATTAGATACAGATTTTTTATATCTATCTAAACGTCTTTGAACTATTGCTTCTACTTGTTCTTCTGTAAATGCTTTTGCATCTACTTTAGCTTCTTTCGGTGTTTCAACAGTTTCCTGATTTTTTGTAGGAACTTCAGTTTGTTCCACCGAGTTTTTATTTTGCTCGTCCATATTTACTCCTAGTTTTTATTGCCTTTTTTGTCAATCCAAATCCCAGCTTGGATCTACCGGTTGCCAGTTGTGGCGGCAATTATAACCACCTCTGACAGCAAATGGGTCGCCTTGGGCTTTACCTTCCCAAGTTGTTGTTCCCCAAATCTTTTTAATTTGATCTTCACTAAATATTTTACCTACGTTCTTTTTACAAAAAGGCCTACTATCTCTAATACTTGTACCAGAATATCTATAATGTTTTAAGCCTAATTCGTCAGCCCTATATTTAGCAAACAAACCATCAAAACTCATAATAGAATCTTGCGCTATTTGATTTGCATATCTTCTTAAATTATTACCTAATCTATCTCTGCCATAAATAGTATGAAGCCTATCAATAGCTGATTGTTTTTGTGCTGAATTAGGATTTTTATTAATAAAATCAATTAGTTCTGAAGCTTCTTCATTATCAGTAGATTGATAAACACCATTAATAGAACCTTTCAAGTTTGATATTAATTCCTCTTTTGATGAACCAGTAAGCATAGAATTATATATTTGTTGGTCTAAAGTATTAACAAACTCATTAGCTAAATCCTCATAAGGTATATATGATGCTCTTTTAAGTTGTTGAATAACTGTTAAATCTAATTCTGTTATTTCTTTAAATTCAGCCGGTATAGGAAACTTTTTAAAATCTCTAACTAACCAAGAAGCTACTTGATCATATTCATCAATGTTAGTTTGAACAGTTGTTAAAAATGTTTCCTCAATATATTGTTTTAGTTTAGGCCTTAATTCTAAGGCCGCAGTAGTTCTTAAAGTTAATGTGCCGCTTTTAGGTAGTTTAGCCGCTTCTACAATAACTCTATTTTCTAATTCTTGTAATGAGCCTTGTAATTTTTGCAGATGTAAATCTGACAACTTTTCTATATCTCTATCTCTAGCCATCTTAACCCTCAGGGGTTGCTATCTGTCTTTGAGGAAACTCGCCTAATCTTGTTGTTGCTGAATCTATTTCTTGATCTATTTCACTTAATATTTGATCATCATCAATAACAGTTCTAGCTATTTGTTTATCTAATTCTTTAACAAACTTGTCAGATTTAATATTACTTGCTTTAGCTTGTTGTAATACTTCTAAATCTGTAGCCCAATCTCTTAAATCAAAACTATCAGGATAAATTACTTGTCCGTCAAAAACTTTATTTTGCCATAAAGCATATAAACGCCAAATTTGTTCTTCAGCTAACTGCATTAAATTAGCTTTTTCTGAAAGTCTTGCATTAAGTAATTGAAACTCAGTTCTTAATGCTACACCACTTACAACCCTTTCACTTGTGCTTCTAACTGCACCAACGTGAGATAGTCTGTTGATTGCATCAATTTTATTTTGAATAGTTTTTAAAACGCTATCCAAATTTTGTCCTGAAGGCTGTAAGATGTATGGTTTTAATGCAGGGTCAACATTATCAGGCATTTCTATAATCGCACCAGCACCAGCACTAGCATCAACATCTCTAGTTTTAACTAAGCTTGGGTGATTTGATAATCTTATTAACTGTTCTATTTCAGACAACTCATTATAAATTGATCTTTGTAAATCAGCTATATCAGTTAGATCAGATATACCTATTCCTCTCATTGGTGACCTTTGATTATATAAAATAACAGCGGGTATTTTTCCTATTTGATTTGGTACGCTATCAATTAATCTTGGTTCTTTTGCACCTATTTTTTTTAATTCAACTGTATCAATAACATCTTCTCGCCATATTCTGTAAATTTCTTTTTCTGGATTTGTAAATTCTCTAATTTTTAAATAATCTAAATAATATTTACCAGAAGAAGCTCTTGAATAATTCCAATCAATAATATTTTCTGGAGTGTAAATATTTATGTATGGTCTTATTTCTTGTTGAAGTTCTTCTGCTCTTGTTTTTGCATTTGAATTAGGTTTATCAACCATAACCCAACAATGACCATAAACACTAGCATAAGTTTGTATTTCTCTTAATAAACCATTATAACTTCTGCCTTCTAAATCAGCATCATCTAAAAACATATTTACAGTTTGATCATCTTCTAAAGAACCTAATTGTCTTGTTGGTGGTACTCTAAATAAAAATGATGAATAAATATGAACAATATTTCTACAATGATTATCTAATGGTGTAAAAACTAAACGCTTTTCAAATTCATTTTCTAATTCTAAATTGTATTCTTGTAAGTATCTACCTTCTCTATATTCTTCACCACCTAAAAAAGATCTAATATAATAACCCCATCTTTCTTTATAACCGGCGTAATGATCGTGTTGTTTTAAAATTTCTTGTCTAGAATATGCCATTAACTGAACCTCATTGGTTGTTTTGGTGGAAGATTATTAGTGATAGGATATAAATATTCAATTAAATAACCCATAGCGTCTGTCATGTGATCAAATCCATTCTTTTCAGGTTGATTAGTACCTTCTTTATACGTTTGTTTCATTAAACTATTAATAAGGTTTTTACAAGAAGGATCAATGTAAATATATCTTTTGCCATTATTATTTGACAAACGAGAGTTCACAGAATTAATCCTATCTCTAACTAGAGCATGAGTTCCCCTACACTTAACCGATAAACCACTATTTTGCAATAGTGTTAAATCTGTTCTACCCCCAGCGCTTGTACGTCTTTGTCTAGCGGCTGGATCAGGATAAACTATAATTTTTCTATTTGGATATCTTTGTAATAGTTCAGTTATAAGTTCATCTGTATTACTTGAATAAATAACTATTTCATCAAAAAAATAAGCTATATCGTTTTTAATGTAACACAAACAAGCACTCATAGGGTCTATATTAAAATCTAAACCAACATGAATAACAGCATCTTGATCTTGTTGAATTGCTCTTACGTTTTGTTGTCGGTCAAAGTTATAATAAACCACACCAGCATAAGTTTCAAAACTAGCTTCATATTCTTGCCTAAATGATCTTGAGTCTAAATCTTTTTTTGCTTGTTCTATTTCGTGATCTTCAACTTGACCACCTTGAAGGGTAGTATATTTCCAAGATTTCCATTCACGATCTTCTGATTGACCTTTTTGAAACATTTCATAAGACCAATTACCAAAACCTCTGGGTGTTCCTGTAAATAATACATGACCATTGGCATATTTGTCAGAAACAGTTGCTCTTAATACTTCTGTCCAAGCTTCTTGAGGAATGTCAGCAAACTCATCTAAGCATAAAAAGTTAAGGCCTACACCCCTAAGATTATCAGGTGATTTATCTGCACCTTTTAAACTTATTTGACAATTATTTTTCAGTATAACACTTAATTCACTTTCATTTGTATATTTACCCCAGTTTAATTCTTTGATTTGTTTTTTAAGAAATTTCCACATTATTTCTTTTGACATTCTGTAAGTAGGGGAAACGTAAAATATTTTGCCATTAGGATTGCGACTAGCAAACTTTAATAACTCTAACATACATAAAAAAGTTTTACCAAATCTGCGGCCTGTAATTAAAACTCTAAATCTCGTGCTATTGTCAAATACTTCTTTTTGCGGTTTAGATAATTTCATTAAATAGTGGTAGATTTTACCTCAATACAATCTATTTCAAATTCACCAGTTTTAAGTTTAAGTTCTATAAATTTTTTTTTAGCTTTTGTAATTATTTCTATACCACGTTCAGTACACGCTTCTATGCTTTTATACTTAGGTATGCTTGGTTCAAAGAAAGTTATTCCACGCATCATTTTTAATTCAGGATCATAAACCATCATATGCATCATTAAAATAAATGTTTTCACACTTTAAAACCTTTACGCCATGCTCTTATAGACCAATAAGCGGCTGATAAAGTTTTTTGTCCTTTAACTTTTTTTAATACCCCACCCATTCTAGCCATGAAGCTACGTTTTCTAGCTGGTATATGTTTTTTAATAGACATACCTTTATCGCCAAAGTTCACCTTTTGTACTCTTCCTGTACTCTTATTTTTCACAAAAACTTTAAACTTTTTTACATCGCCTCTCATAGGCTTGTTTAGTTTTACTGTTCTTCCTCTGTATTTCGCCATATTCGTTCCTTTTTATTTGTAAATGCCCTAATTTGCAATCAGCACACCAATAAATTTTATTTTCAACAATTACTGCTTTAGCTCTACACTTGTGACATTTTTTGAACATTTATTAAAGCACCAAAACTATAAATCAATCTTTCACCGCCTTCAATAGGTGTTGAGCCATGTTCTTCTAAATTAGGAAATATTAACCATAAATCATTTTCATCTAATTCAAAAACTTGTCCATCTATTATAGCATCACCTCCTTTAAGGGGTTTTTTTAACATAACATTTGCTCTAGCATGAATATAACCTATTGGCGCTGGGTCTTTGTGTAATTGAGTATAAGCACCATCTTGATCGTGTTTAAGTAACATAACTCCTAGGCGATCTTCAACCATATCAGGATATAAATTAAATTCTTTAAATGCTTCTTTAAAATATTTAGTAGTATTTTGTTTAGCGTAACTTCTACCTTTAACACCTGAAGTATTATAAATAAAATCTTCATTAGTTATTTCTAGCATTTTAGAATATTGCCAGTTTTTTATTACTCTAACTTGTCTTATTTTCATTGTTTGTTACGTTTATTACTGTTGCGTTTTCTTCTATAATTAATGGTTTTGGTAAATCTTCCTCATCAATGTGCCTATCATTTTGGTCTAACATTTGCTTACCTAACCATATACACATAGAAACATTACCTGACATAGCTAAATCAAACTGTTTTTTCCTTAATCGTATTCTTCCGTCTGCTCTCCCTTTCTGTATTTCTGCGGAATAATTATCAGAAATTGTATCTCTATCTACTTCAAAAAAGTCAGCTATTTCTTTAATTGTGCAATGTAATCTAGCTAATTTGAATATTTGATCACGATCTAATTCTATCTTTGGTCGTCCTACTTTTTTCATATCCTCTTTTCACCCTAGAGTTCAGGTTATTTTTTTCTTTGGTCTATAAGCCTAATTTCTGGCCACTTTCCCTTTTTTGACACATTTCGCTTACAAAATAAAGGATAAGTTTTAAGCATATATTGAACAGCTTCTTCTTCATAAGCTACTGTTCTGTAAGTTTGGATACCACCATCTTCTGAATAATACTTTGTTTTAGGCGCTACATAATTAAATCTGGTTACTCCGCCATCTTTAATGTAGTATTTTATGCTTCTTTCATAATCTTCTTTGCCATATTCCGGTTGAGTAGATACATAAGCTTTATCGTCATAAGTATTGCGCCAGCCATAAAAACAGGCAACAATGTATTTTAAATTAAATGTTACGTTTTCTTTCATAAAGTATGGATTTAATACAGCGTTTACACCCCACATATCAAACTTATTACTCAATGATACTTCAAAAGCATTATGAACAAAATCTACTAAACTTGTGAGTTCTGTTGTTTTTTTATCATTAACCTTCATTTGAATACTTTGTATATCGTCATCAATACCTAAAATATTTTCACCTTCTTTATAATAATTAACAATATAATTTCTTTGAGTATTAACGTGCTTTTGATTAGTTACGATATAATTAATAGGATATTCTTTAAGGTTTTCTTTATAAGCTTCTAATTCATTTCCGTCAGATAAAAATAAATCAACCTTACTAAAATCTATGTCTGTTTTAGCTAAATAATTTATTGTTTTTTTTTTAATTGTTTCTGCTCTTGCAATAGTCGGTATTGCTATTCTAAACTGCATTCACTCCTTGACCTTCCTGTCTATTTTTTGCTATAGTTTCTTCCTCAATAGCGCTACCGCATTTAATCATATTTTTTCTAAAATAACAAACTACAGATATTCTTTCATAAGGATTATCAGCTTCTATTTTAGTGTTGCCGTGTAGTTCATGAACATCAAATAAAGCTAAATCACAATTACTTACATCAACTGCTACCCCATATTTAGGTAATACGGTATAGCCACCTTTATAATCACCGGTTTTTAATACTGTTAGATTTCCAAATCCTTCAGGTAAATCTCCGTTGTCATAATGACAAGCTGTCCTAAAATTTTTATTGACTGTTACAGTTGTAAATACGCTATTATGAATTTTAAAATCTTGATTTGTATTATCCCATTGTTGTTTTTGATTTGCCCAGCGCTCTGGAAGATATTCTTTAAACTTATCTGAAATAAATTGAATATAAGGCAAAGCCTTTTTGTACTTTTCAAAATGTTTAAAAGTAAATTCTGTAGTTCTGCAATAAGGTATTCTAGCGTATCTATCGGAATAACCTATAATTGATGAATAAACTGCTTTAGCTTTTGGACTATTTGATAAAGTGCCATCTTTTTTTAAAGGTATAAATCTATTACCCCCAGCAACAATCTTTCCTACTGTCATGCCATCTATTTTATCACCGACTTTAGTATCAGGTGGTAATGGGCCTGCGGCTTGACCTCTATTATTAGATTTAGCTACAGCTTTTCTTAATGAGTGATAAGCATCTTCTGCTATATTTCCGGGAATACAATTTTTAATAAATACAGCTAAAGGTTGACCATCTTCTTTTCTAACTATGGTATTTTCGTTACATAAATGCGTGATATAAGATTCATCAAGGTATTTCCCTTCTAAATCTTTAACTTGTTCGTCTGTTAATACAGGTTTAACTGTTATCGTACGCATTTTCTACTGCCTTATAGATTGTATCTGTTAAATTGGCAGTATTATATTTTTGCTTTAAATGTTCAACCATCTTTTTAAGTAATGGTTCAGTTTCGGTGTTAAGAAATAATTGCACCATTCTAACTGCCGATGTAGGTGCCTGAATGTCGCTAACATCATAATTTTGGAACTCATTATTAGTTGCTTCAAATGTAGGCTCAACAGAATTAAAAAGTTTTTCAATTTCATAATCTTCAAATCCTAAAATATCAATATCGTAATCTTCGTTCTTTAATTGTTCTATTTCTAAATTTAATTTAGGTAAATCCCAGTTAGAATCTTGTGCTACCCTATTATCAGCTAGTCTGTACGCTTTAGCTTTAGTTTCGCTTAAATCAGCTTTAACTACGGGTACTTGTACTAACTCTAATTTTTTTGAAGCATAATATCTAGTATGACCGGCTAAAATGTTATTGTCTTTATCAATAACTATCGGCTGTTGAAAGCCATACTCTTTTATAGACTCAGCAACTTTATCTACGTTTAAATTTTTTCTAGGATTATTAGCGTAAGGCCTTAACTGGTTTAAATCAATGAGTTCTATTTTCATAATTATTCTATAAAAGAATTATATATAAATTCAACCAATTTAGGGTTTTGTGTGAATAAGTCAGACAAAGCGTTGCCTGTAGTTTCACATACTCTTTCTTCATCTCTAGCTGGTAATTCCCAGTGATAATGATGGGCAATAAGATGCATAATTTCATGTAATAAAGTATTTGCCATCACTTTAGCTTTTAAATTTCTATCAATGCAAATTTTATCTTGATGAGCCATAAACTCGCCATAAGCATTTCTTCTAGAAGCTGTTTTAGAAGTCCACCGGTGTATTTTTATTTTGCGGTGGCCAAGTATAATTGATCTTGGTAATGCAGGCATTATCTAGATTTTTTTTTCTTACGAGTTCTTTTAGGTTTACGTAATTTAGGTTTTTTGTATCTGCCTTTACCAAATGATTTAGTATATAATTCTTTGAGTAAACCACTTGTAGTAATCATTTCTTTTTTCGTTTTCTTCTTAAATCTGTATCATGTTTTCTTGAACCTTTAACAAAACTATTTACTCTAGCCATAGCCCAAGCACTCATAGGTATTTTTGGTCTTGAACCAGAAGATAAAAAAGCACCTTGTCCACGTCTGTAAACTTTTTTAAGTTGTCCAAGTGTTACACCTTTTCTGCTATTAGCTTTTCTACGCAGTGTTGCAAGAACTGTTTTTGATAGTGGACGTTTTCTTACAGCCATTACTTCACTCTTGCTTTAAATAAACTTGCTGGTATTCTCATTCCAGCTTTATACATTCTAGCCATCTTCTTTAACAAAGATGCTCTAGCTGATCTTTTAGAACCTTTTAAACCAGATAAATACTTTTTAGGTATTTTAGTTTTTTTATCTTTTGCGACTTTTCTTTTTTTTGCCATGTGCTGAATTTTTCATAAGTTTTCCGTCAGGCATATAGTGATAGCCTTTAGGTGCTTTTTTTCTTTTAGCCATTA
>CAACVD010001186.1_pt1 | contig 12533 bp, 17 predicted proteins | sample 2381771 | NCBI WGS metagenome assembly CAACVD01 (sample SAMEA5211965, study PRJEB30684) | marine metagenome | biome: Marine; feature: Epipelagic; material: Water | collected 2015-10-15 | depth 15 m | reverse complement strand
CTTCCTATACTGTGCTGTCTTCTTAGCAATTTTGAGTGGTTGTCGTACAAACTGTTTACCTTTACGAGAGCCTTCGCGCTTCGCTTTGGTAGTAGCTGCATACTCTGATGCAGACAGTGACTTGATGGCGGCTTCTGGTAGATAGCGTTCACCTGTCTTAGCAGAGGGCTTACCTGATTTAGTACGCCACTTCTGTTTTGTCCACTTCTTTAAGCTTTCCTGAGGCTTCTTCACGATGTGTAGCCCCCACCTGCTTTCTTATAACGTGATGCAAGTAGCTGGGCTTTACGCGCCGACCACTGACCAGCATTACCACCTTTGCTTCCAGCTTTAATACTGTTGAACATGCGCTTACGCATCGTAGGCTTAGTGTAGTTTCCTGCCTCGTTTACACGTGACTTTTTAATTTTTAGTTTCTGCATAACACTATCCTAAGAAAAAGGAGAGAGGCTATTAACCCCTCTCCAATTAAAACTAAGCGGCTGACAAAGCAACACATGATGCAGGACGCAGGACGTTGTGTCCCATTGCGTACTTAGCAACCATGAGTGTACCCTGACGGTTAATCTGGTACTCAGACTCCATGCCCAAGTCAAGCAGTTTAACAGTAGCAACAGCTTCAGGTGTGAAGACAAAGCCCTTGAACTTAGCAGCAAGTGCCACCATGTCTGCGCCATCTACGTTAGCAGTAGGCAGGTCATAGTGAGTTGTGCGACCAGAACCAGCAGTGTTTGCCAGAGGTGCATTGTCAGAAGTCTTACCTTCGTCAGCATTACCTGTAGTAAAGTTCTTATACAGGTTAGCCACGTTGGCGTGATTAGACATAATGATTGGCATACCAGCGATTGATGCTACAGTCGCATCTGCTACCGAACCATTACCACCAAAGTCACGGTTCATGTAGACAAGCTTGTTGCCATCAGTAACGTCCATCAGTGCGTAATACTGGTCAGGAGCCAGTACAACTACAGCACCATCAGTAGGTACGTTCTTGACTTCCATCTCTTTACGAGCGTCAAAGATAGCTTTAGCCAGCTTTGCAGGGTCAGTCACATCACCAGCAGCACTACCAATAGTTACGTTGTTGGTAAAGTCTTCTTCAGTGAAGGCTTTGTAGTCTTGAACAAGACCAGCAGCACGTGTAGCGTTGGTTGACAGCGCAGCTTTTACAAGCATACGTGCTACGTTCTTATCTGCTTCGTTGGCTAGTGCAATACCAGCTTCCTTTGAGTAGATAGAACGGACATCGTAGTGGTTGATTGCTTCATCAATGTTAGCAATGAACTGGCTAGAGATGAGCAAGTCATCAATAGTTACGATACGCTCACCAGCACGGATAGTACCACCAGTAATTTCGTTTCCGGGGGTCAGGTATTCCGCAGTTGCGCGGCCTGTCATTGGGAACGAGGCAGACTTACCCTTTGAGATTGTGCGAGTACGCACCTTGTCCGAAAGGACTTTCTTTTCTTCAAAAGCTGTTAGGACTTCGCCAGCGTACAGCTTGAGAAACAGGTCACGTACGTCACCTGATAGGTTGTTTTGACCCTGAAAGCTTACGCTATATGCAGGGTTTGAAGCGGCTTGTGCCATTTGAATTACTCCTTAGTGAGTATAATGTTGAGTTGAATTACACTCTGCATTACACTACATCCTTTCTCCAAGATTGTCCCTCGCAAGGGGTCAGGGGTAATCGTTTGTTATGTTTAGCTTCGTGTTAGGGTTTCCCCTTTTAAGAACACCAGTTATTGATGTGCTTAAAAGGAGAGGGGATTCTTATACAACCCCCTCACCAAATGCAACATGTTAGAACAGGCTAGAACGAGCAAGCTTATCAGCTACCTGTTGCCTGTAGGCAGGGTCTTTAGCGTATCTAGGGTCACTCATAGCAGAAGTGAGTTCCGCATTACTTTCAAAACGCCCACCTGTGGATACAGAACCTGTGCCACCTTGCATAAGGTTAGGTTCTGCCTCAGAACGATAACGTGCATTAAGACCTTGAACAGCAAGCCTAATCATATTAGGGTCTTGCGTATCCATTGTTGCATTGAAAGCATCGACTTCACTTTCGGGTAGATTGTTCGATGCCCACTGAACCATGTCAGTGTATTGATCTGCACCCCCTACAATGGAGTGCATGTCGGTTGTCATCTGTGCAGCCAGAGCATCTTGCCCTGCTACCCATGAATCAACCATGCTTTGTGAAAAGCCAGCCTCTTCCAAAGCTTTATAAGCTTCTGAGGATAGCTCACCAGTTTCGATGTACTCTTCTTGGAACACATCAAAGTCTAGTCCCTTACTATCTAGTAGTTCAGAGACTTCTGACAAAGACTCCTCACCAGTAGGTTCTTCTACCTCTGGCTCAGATTCTTGCTCACCTTGACCCAACTTACCCTCTAATGCAGAATAAGCTTTAGCCATGTCTTCTGGTGATTTGAACTTTTCAGGTAGCCAATCAGGACGGTTAGCGTCTTGTGGACTACCTTCTACTTTCTCAAGCATTTCTTTTACATGCTCTTGAGACTCAGGTTCAGGTTCTTGATAAGTGTTAATAGCTTCTGCCATGTGTTACTCCGTTTCTACTGCGCCTTTTGCCATTTGTGGTGCAGCACCTTGTGCCATACCCATAGCTGTTTGTTCTAACATTTGTTGCTGTTGCATCTGTTGTTGCATCATAGCCTCTTGTTGCTTCTGCTCTGCTGACTTAATAAGTCCAGAGGTGTCGATGCCTAGTGATGCTGCTAGTCTGTCTATGTAGTCACCCAAGTTCATCTCGCTGGCAATAACCTCTGCGCCAAGTGGCTGTAGATATTGCAAGAATGTTGCGAGTTTGTTTAGGTCTTGACCACGCCCAAGTGCTTCGATACCTGTAACAACAGTAGGTTTAACACTGTCCTTAGGCATACGAGGCATCTTGCCCTGCTTTGTCAATGACTCTAGTAGCAGGTTGATTAGTGGAAGCTGGAACTCCTGCGATAGAATAGAGTATACTCCACCCAATGCAGTCTCTAGTTCCTGCGCCATGAAGCGCACTTCTTCTGCTGTGACACGTTCTGCTGCACGTTGTACACTGCTATTCAACAAGAAGGCAGCAGCAAGACGGTCATTAATCATACGCATAGTCTCTAAGGCTACACGGAAATCTGCTGACTTTTGTACCTGTAGAGTAGAAACGTCATTAGCGTCCCCTGTGAGGAACGCACCATTAGGTGCTTTGGCTAAGTTAGCTGTCTTAGTCGTACCGTTAGGCCGTACTAGGAACAGAACCTTAGACGAGGCTGCACTACCTTGCACAATAGCTTGGGTTAATGCTTCCAAACTACGCAAGTCACCAATGTATTCTTCAATAAAACCACGCCCATAATCTTCACCATCAATACGAATAAAACGTAATGGAATGAATGGGTTCTGGTCTTTCTTAAATGTTCCACGTGAATTAGGAATTTCGATACCTGCTACTTCCTGATGCACATCAAAGCCACGTTTGGTAGTTTTGACACAGGTATACAGGTCATAGTTTTTAGCAGGTGTATCACTTGGTGGTATCATCTGTTTTACTTCATCAGGTAGCATCAAAGGTGACACTGACTCTTTAGTAATAATCTCCAACAAGTTACCCATTGCGTCACGCTTTGTAACATAACGGTCAGGTCTATATACTTTCATACCACCTTCTTTGGGCATATACACTAGCGCATTACCAGTTACGATAAGCAGCTTGAGTGCCTCAAAGACAGGTACACGAATAGACTTGCTCTCAATCTCTTGCATTGCTGCACGTTCAATACGTGCCAGCCCCTCTTCTACCTGTCCACGATTATCACCTGCAATTTGTTGCAAGTCAAAGTCGTCAATCGTTAGACGAAAGAACGGACTGTTAGGGGGCAGCAGAGCAAGAAGCAATTTAGATGCAAGGTTGTTTACGCCCCTCGCTCCGATGCCTTGATACGGTGTAGCATAGATAGATGAACTACTATGCCCTTCCTCTGGCATAAGAGTAGGGATGGTTAGCTTTGCCGCCTCACGGCCTCGCTCAAGGAACGTATTACGTTCACTCTCAAGCTGACTGTAGCGTTTAGCTACTGTACCTACTTCTTCTTCCATTTACTTATCCCTTCGGAATATTTAGACCAGACGTACCTTCGCCACCAACTTGTGCAGCAGCAGCAGTTTGTCCAACCAACGCTCGTTTACCTCTACGTCTACGTTTTAGTTGCCTACTACCTGCAACTTCACCAGACAGTTGTAGCTCTGAGTCATCCATACCACCTTTACCTGCGCCTGTCACAGAAGTAGGAGCAGCAGGTGCTGGAGATGGTGTTGGAGCAGGTGGTGGAGGTGCAGGACGTTTCTTCCTTCTAAAAATACCACCCATGCTATTGTCCTTTAGGTATCTGTAGTCCAGCACCTTCGCTGGCTACTTGTGTTGCTGTATCTTTAACTATGTCTTGCCTCAATGCTCGTTTACCCTTGCGCTTTTTCTTTAGCATAGTTGACTCTAGTTGTGTATCATCTAGTTCAATGTCAGGGGTTTTTGTTACTGCTGTAACAGGACGAGCAGGGGCTGGTAATGGGGCAGGTGCTTTACTGCCGAATAGTCCACCCATATTAATCATCCTCAAAATCTTGGTTTTGTAATTCAACAAGCTTCTGTATAACAGACTGTTGACCCCTGAGAAAACCTAATTCCTCAGAGGACACTTGTTCGTGCGGTAGTTTGTTAGGATACAACTCTAGTAGGTGGTTAAGTAAGCCATCTGTTATATTGAAATCGTTGCCTAATGCTCTCATTTTTTACAAACCTTCGCTAATGTTGTAACTTTAGATGTCTACTAGCTCACACGCACCAGCAGTACACGCCAAAGTTTGCCCACCTGTTGTTGTATCTTCCTTCTCATAGAGAGACAAAGCTGACCAATCAATCGTGCTAGGCATCTGTTCCTTGAGTGTCTCATATGTTTCCTTATCTATATCTTGATATGGTGCTTGTGCATATGTGTGGTCACTGTGTGGTAGGAATGAGATACCAGAGCAGATGTCAAAGTTATCGTATACCCACGCACCTACTGCCATCCACTCTGCATCCTTGACTGTAATAGTCACTGATGGTTTATGTTCACACCAGTTCAGTGCATAGTTCTTCCACAGTTCTAGCTGTTCTAATGCAGTCATATCATTGCGTGTGACAGCACCAGATGGTGACTTAGTAGGGAAGCTGAACACTGTAGTAGAGTCAGGCTTCATCACACATGGTTCAGAGGGTATGCCTGTGTCCTGCATAAAGCGTGTAAGTGGGTCTTTATTATCACCACGCACAGTACGTATGTAGTATTCGCTGTGCCTTGCGTGGATACCACTGGCACTATCTACAAGCTGTGACACTGTACCTGATGGCTTTACACAGGTGATGGCTGCTGATACAGGGATACCTAGTTTACCAGCATACTCTGCATTAGTATCAATGGCTGTCTGCTTCATAGCTTTGAGCCATACTTTACTATCAGCAGTCTTAGACAGTAGGTAGTTGTCCATGATACCTGTCAGGGATACGCCAAGCAGTCGCTCTTCCTCTGTGTTCTTTTTCCAGATGTCACGTAGGTATGGCATCTTAGTGAAGGTGGCTTGTGCTGTACCAAGTATGGTAGCCAGACGCACCTTACGCTTTAGATTATCTAGGTCATCACCTTGACGCACCACTACCTCTGTTAGATTACAGAACTGGTATGGACGTAGGATAATCTCAGAACAAGGGTTTGTACCCCACTCATGCCCTGTCTCTCTGCGTCCATTCATCTCTACATGGTTGTCGGCTGCAACACGTGAGAAGATACCACGCTCACCAGACTTAGACTCAACGAGTGACAACCACTCACGCATAAACCCTTCCATGTCAGGCTTGTCTGTGTAGGCTACAGAGTTGTTAGCCAACGCACGTTGACCCTCATTCTCCCACCAGCTACCAGATTTGGCATGTGCCATACGTCCATCACTTAGGTTAGATAGGCTAATCATAGCTGATCGGCGCACACCACCCACTACTACGACTTCACCAATCTTACACATGATGTCGTGACACTCAATGCTAGAAAACTTACGTCCTGTAGCTGCCTTAAATTTTTCTACCACAAAATTGAACAGGTCATTCAATGGCTCTTGACCTGATGCTCTACCACCAAAGGTCTTGAGCCTTGCACCTGCTGGACGAATGGCAGATAAGTCCCAGCTAGGTATGATGCCTGAATAGAGGGTAGATATTAGGGAGTGTAGGGCTGTAGCCCAACCTTCTTTACTATCCCCTACCTTTATAGCGCGAGTATCTTTAACCAAAGTCTCTGGAACAGTAGGTAGCTTGTTAATAGACTGACGCTCAACACTAAACCCTACACCTGTACCACACAGTAGGATAAACATAGCCTCGTCAAAGGCACGTATATGGTCTACTGGTAGGTAGCTACAGTTGTAGATACAGGTGTTGTCACGGTCTGCTGCTACCCCTGCTGTCATCAACGCTCTCATACTAGGCATTACTTCTAGGTTTAGGATAGCCTCTTCAATCTCTTCCAGATCGTCAGCAGGTAAGCCAGTCTTAGCAATGTAGTTGATGTATCGTTGTACTGTTTCAACCCAAGTCTCTCGCCTGTTCTCATCTTCTAGCCATCGTGCGTAACGGCTGGTGGCAATGAAGGTTTGGTAGTCTGTTGGTAGGTAGTTGCTTATCATCTATTATCTCCCTCGCCATGCAGAGTACCTGATGACTGTCGTGCATTTAGTTTTAGTAGGTTCTTCTCTGCTATCTCTTGCAGGGACAGGCCACAGTCATGGGCTAGTGCTGCTAGCATCCACAACACATCACCCATCTCTGCCTCAATCTTTTTCTTTTGTTCCATAAGGGGTATATCATCACGCATCATTTTAGCAATTTTACCTGCCACCTCTCCTGCTTCTTCGGCTAGACCCAGCGCAGGGTAGGAGATAGAATACTTCTTAGGGTATACTGCTGTCTTCAGTGCTTGCATCTGATAATCATGTAGGTTCATCATTCTTCTCCAACCTCTTCGCCATCATCCTTAACAGCATACACGTTCTTTACGTAGCCGAAGGTCATACCCTGTAAGAAAGCTTTGAAATTGAATAGCATCTCAGAGAGATAACCTTCACATTGGAAGGTGTGTTCTACATGTCCAATATACTCACCGTCATCATCATAACGGTCTACCCGAAAAGTTACATTATCCATTACCAGTTTACCCCTTTAGTCTTTTCCATTAGTTCAATCATCTTGTCCATATACCAACGAGCTTTCTTAGCATCCTCAATAGGATTGCCCTTCTTCCATAGACGAGAACCTGTATACTTGATGATGTTGCCGTGACAATAGCTGATAGCCTCGTACTCACCAAGCACATCTACAATGTAGTCGATAGTCTCAATACCACTGTCTGCGTAGTGGGCAGGACTATTAACCATGTCTGCTTGTTGCTTCATGTACTCTTCATGTCTTAGCTGTTCTGCCATAGCTTCACCTCTGCTGTGTCTGTGTCATACTCACCATTATGTAGGATACGTGCTAGTCGTGCGTTCTCTAGTGCTACTTCTTCAGATAAACCTTTACTCTTAAACGCATCAACCACTGCATCCCACGAACAATCTTGTGATAGAAGTTTGTTAGCAGTGACAGAACCAACCGAAGGACAGCCCTTGTAATTGTCTGTACTATCTCCAACAAGCGTTTGATAATAGAAATTATACTTAGCTTCTTCTTCACTAATTGTAACCACCTCACCATCAATCCAATGCTTTGCTGGTATAGTAAGTAAGTCTTTATCTTCAGACCAGATAATAGTATCTGGATTCGCAGTACCCAATATCCCCAAGACATCATCTGCCTCCAATCTCCTATATATAATCGTGTTGTATTTACTAGCCATGTATTCCCTTGCCCACTGTAACAGCATAGGCTTACGTGTCTTGCTTCTGTTGGCTTTGTAGTATGGTGCAAGTTCTTTGCGATAGTTCTCTTTATCTGACAAAGCAACAACACAATCCTGTACTGGTGCTTCCTCTGTTAGCTTTGTTATCTGGTCATCAATGCGTATAGCTACTTCATCTTCCCAGCAATGTAGAGTCCACAAACCATCGCCCCAATTAATTGGTGTCTCTGCTGACACGGATGCTTTGTAGGCAATGATGTCTCCATCAATAAGCAGTAGGGTCATTGTCTATATCCTCTCGTTCATGTTGCGTATCTTTTAGTTTACTAAGGGTCATCACCTTGATGCCTGTCATCACCTGTACATAGTCTAGGTAGGATTCAACAATCCATTTGATGCAGAGGCATAGTGTCACACCAGCGAAGCTGATAGTGCAGACCATCTTGAAAAAGAAATCAAAGTCCATGCTTTATCTTATGCTCCTCTAAGTATCCTGTTGCCTTTAGTACCCTATCTAAACTGTCAGAGAACCTACCCAACCCAGCGTTACAACTATTACATAGCCATCCCCTGAATGAGTTAGTGTCGTGACAGTGATCTAATACCCACTTGTTGTACATAGGTTGGCCTAGTCTTACTAGGTCATCCATAGTTCTATCACATATAGGACAGGCATAGTCATCAGGTGGGTATGCGTTCTCTTTTTTTAACGCCATCACAACCTTTGCCTGTCCATTACGACAGGAGTTACATGTCCTACGTACTGTACCAGTAGCAGAAATCTCAAAGTTTACTACTGGTTGTAAGGTGTCACACACTTTGCAAGTTACTGCATCAATGCGTGTCTGCCCAGTTTTGTCCGTACTTGTAATCACTGTCGAGTTCACATCTGAAGGAGAAGTGTTGTTCGACTTCTCGCATACATCGTTGAATAAGTCTGCCTGTCTCATCTTCCTGCCCTTTTTTAACTAGAACCTGTACCTCATCATGGATGAACGCTACAATCTGTGCATCCAAGTTTGCTTCCTTGATAGCACGTGCTACGTATACGTACCATGTCTTACAAATGATAGCACCTGCACTCTGTAGTAGAGTATTCAAGGCTGCGTGGCTATGTCGGATAGGAATGATACGTCCATCCAATCCCTTAACACAACCTCGTTTGTCTGCTGCTTTTGCCACAGCATCTTTGAGATATTTTAGAGCAGGTAGTTTCTTTAGGAACTTCTTCTTGATTGCCTTACCTTCCTTAGCACCCTTGCCTATGATCTTGCCTGTCTTTTCATCACCTGAACCATAGAGAAATCCATAGATGAATGTCTTGGCATTGGAACGAGTAGGTAAGCCAGCAGCTTCTTGGTTAGCTGTGTGTATATCACCACTAACTACAGTGTTGGCATACTCGCCATTGTCATAAGCAGCCATATAATGCCCAAGACAGCGCAACTCAAGGCCGCTAGCATCAGCACCCAATAGACTATACCCACTAGGAGCGTGGAATAAACGTCTACAGTCCTCCCCATAAGGCGCACCAACGCTGGGAACTTGCGCCATATTAGGATTGGCGTGAGTACAACGAGAAGTAACAGCCCCCATATGATTAACTCGTCCATGAAGTCTCCCCTCTTTTTCCATCTTCAGCCACGCTTGCTTGCCTGTAGCTAGCTGGCCTATACGTTTATTCAACATTAGGTATTCACTGAGCAGGGCAGCTTCTGGCATATCAATACCAGATAGCACTGTCTCGTCTACCTTAGGTTCACCACTATCAGTGTGAGCCTGAGGCTTCCAACCACGCTTCATCAGTCGGTCAGCAATCTGCTGTCGGCTAGCAGGATTGAATGGGATGGTCTTAGTCTTAGTCTTTAGCTCTACAATGGTAGGCTCAAAGGTTTCTTGTAGTTGGTTCTCAATCTCTGACCTACGCCCTGACAGGGTAGCATATAGGGATTGAGCAGTCTTTACATCAAAGGGAAATCCATATTCCTGCTGATGTAGAAGCAATGTATGTATCTCAGTCTCAAGGTCTAGTGCCTCTTTGCTGAAATTTTTCTCCATAATTTTACGATAAAGTTTTGCTGTAACTGCACAGTCTTGGATGCAGTAGTCGAGCATCTCAGTGGTATATGTTGCAAAGCTCTCGCTGCCACTATTGAAATCACCTTTTAATTCTCCTAGTCTGTAGCCCCACGCCTTGAGCGAGTGACTGCCTATCAACTTCTGAGGGAAATCCCCCTTCTTGGTTAGCTTGAAGTCAATCTCTTTAACGTCAGGCCAGATAGTCCTAGAGTATACCAACGTATCTACTATCTTACCCTTGTAGGTATAGTCATGTAGCTTCTTCATCACACGCAAGTCATAGTCAATGATGTTGTGACCAATCAAGGTCTTTGCATTGTCCATAAACTCCAATACTTCTTGCGTCTGTGTTGGGTCAAAGGTGTGTACCTCGTCAGTGTTTACATCCCTGAAGACATGACACCATACTTGTGTCACCTCTTTGAGTAGATGGTCTGCTTCTAAGTCCCATATGTATTCCATGCTCTGTCTCCGCAGTAGCTAAAATTCTATGTCGTCTACCTCTTCATCATCGAAGATTGTCTCTACCATACGGCCTGTATCCAAGCTGTACTCTAGTGAACAACATAATCCAGTTTCGCCTGACCATCTGTTCTTTAGAACCCTGACCTGACTGATGTTCGCATTGTCTGTGTCTTGTTGGTTGCGTTCCAACCCTATTACGATGTCACTTAGCTGACCAATGGCAGCACTACCACGTAGTTGTGACATGCTAGTTTGTGCGCCATCCTCATGGCCTCTGTCACCTGATGGTCTACGTAGGTGGGATACCAGTATCAACCCACAGTTTAGTTCCTCAACCAGCGCACGTAGTCTGGTCATGGTGTTGTCAATTAGTCGGCGTTCATCACCACCCTCTAGGCCACTAACAACAATACTAATGTGGTCAAGTATAATGTAATCACACCCACAACCACGAACAAGGTAGCGTATCTTGGATAGCAGGTTATCACTATCAGTAGAACCCCAATGGTCATAAAGATATACTCTACCTGATCCAACGGTGGCATCAAAAGCATGACGTAACTCCTCCTCTGGTACATCAGTCTGCCTCAAGTGTAGGGGCTTGTTTAACTCCAACGACATGAGGCCAAGAGCAGTACGCTTTACGTTCTCCTCAAGTGCAATGTACCCTAGTGTCTGCCCCTCTTTTACAAAGGCGTGGGCAAACTCACGTGCCAACTGTGACTTTCCAATTCCAGAACCAGCAGTCACTGTAACAATCTCACCCTTACGACAGCCACCTGTCTTCTCTTGTATACCCACGTATGGGTAGGCTACTGAGTCCTTGTCATCGTTAGCAATCACGATGTCCCACACATCAGTACCAGCTAGGATACCATCAGGTCTGTATGTCTTAGCACCCCACACTGCATCAACCAGTTCAGCCTGTCGTCCAGCCTGTACCATGTCACTCGCATCCTTGAGGGGAAGCTTCGCAATCTTAGCCTTGTTGGGTGGTAGGATATTAGCTACCTCAAGGGAAGCAGCCTGACCATGCTCATCATTGTCAAACATAATGATGATGGAATCGTAGTTACATAGCCACTCAAGGCTCTTAGCTACTGACTTCTTTGCTGACTGTACGCCCTGAGGTACAGATACCACAGGCCATTTGTTGTCAAAACATTGACTAACAGAAAGGGCATCCAACTCGCCTTCGACAATGGTAATCATCTTACCACCATCACGACAGAGGTGTTCACCATACAGTCCAATCTTCTTAATGTCACCTACAACTGTAAAGTCCTTGTTAGGGAAGCGTACCTTCTGAGCTTGCAGAGTGCCAGCCCTGTCGTACATGTTTGCTACCTGTACCTTCGTACCCTTGTAAGTGCTTAGTCCATACTGCCAATGCTTTGCAGTCTTATCAGTAATCTTTCTCTTGTTTAACGCTACCGTATCTATAGGTAGGAACGCTGTGTTAGGTTTCTGTGTTGTCACTGCAATCACTCCTTGTTCATCATCTGCTTTAGTGAACGTCTGACAAGAGAAGCAGTAGTGATTACCGTTTGCGTATAAGGCATTGGCATCACTACTGCCACAGTGAGAGCAGGACTCATGCCTGATAAACTCACTCTCCTGATTCATCTACTGCTTGCTCCAATATGTCTGCCATGTTCTTAAACTCCCTAAGGATACGCTCAAGAACCTCATCAGGATACTTGTCTCTGTCTCCCACCAGCGCATAAGCAATCGTGTCGTAGTCTACAAAGTCATGCACCTCTACGTCATCAATGTATACTGACACACGCAAGCCATCTGTTGTCAGGTCTACGTTCAAGTCAACTGCTGATACAAGCTCCTCTTGTACTTCAATAATACTCATTTTAACCACTCCTCAGGAATAGTACCTTCACTCCAGACAAAACCCTGTCGGTCTGCCCACTCACTGCATGTCATTTTAGTACCGTCCTTTCTTTTCTTAGCTCCCTGAATAGTAGCACTGGCCTTCTGGAATACAAAGCGTATATCCAAGTCGGGGTACTGTGCCTTGATAGCCTTCATCTTACGCTGGCTATCTTG
>CAACVD010001185.1_pt1 | contig 12543 bp, 17 predicted proteins | sample 2381771 | NCBI WGS metagenome assembly CAACVD01 (sample SAMEA5211965, study PRJEB30684) | marine metagenome | biome: Marine; feature: Epipelagic; material: Water | collected 2015-10-15 | depth 15 m | reverse complement strand
CTACAAAACCACCAACCACACCACCAATAATAGTGGAAAAAGGTGCGAGTGGTGTGGCGGCTAGTAGTGCAGTTGTTGCATACTGAACTATTCCAGCATCTGCGGCTGACTTTGCGGCTTCATCTACATCTTGTCCAGAGGCTACTCTAGCAACAAAATTAACTCCAGCACCTACACCACTAGATGTTACATTTGCTGATCCAGCATCTGTAAAAGGATTTAGTCTATCTGTTACTGTTCCTAGTCTTGAGGCATCTGTGACAATTGTAGGAGGAGCTAACTCTGTTCTGGCTGGCATAGACCCTGCCTCAAACCCTTCAAAGCCACTATCCAACTTTGCCACATCTAAATTTCTGCCTGTTAATGATTGACTAAATCTATCTGTAGGTACATAAACCCCACCACCAGCATCTACAAGTGTTCCTTCTTGTAAACCTCTTTCAAACTGTGGAAGGTTTCCAGTTGCCTTTGCCACACTTCTACTTGATAATTCTGGTAGGTAATTGTCCTCTAAACCAAATCTTTGTAATGTGTTTTTAGTTGCATCACCAAGTTCACTAAATCTTGCTAAGTTTGCGGCTTCAATTCCAGTTGTTTGTCCAGTTTTTAATAAGCCACTTGTAATCCTATCTAGCGTATCACCACTAGCATATGGGTTAGCTATTTCACTACCAATGCTTTTACCAAGTGACATTCCAAGTTGTCCTGCAGTTCCTTGTAAAGCCTTTTGTGCCATAATCTCTTGTGCTGACAAGTATCCAGGTGGTAGATCACCAAACCTTTTATACTTTTCCATCATATCTTCATCGTAGTCATCACCTGGTGTATATGACCTTTCACCAGTTTTTATCTTCTTTGCCCATTCAAATACTGGCATAGCTTCAGTACCATACAATCTTTGTATCTCTTGATCAGACATAGTTGGAGTTTGTGACTTTGTTTGATAAACATCATATACTATAGGATCTACACCTTTATTTTCAGAATTAACTTTTGCTTCTTCTAAATTTAAGATGTTATTAAAAACGCCAAATTCATCATCTACTGCCATTTGATTCTCCTTATGTAATTTCTAAGAAACTACCTATTACATGAAGTCTGTCTGCATCCGCTGCCGTTACCTTCAATACTTCACCTTCTGTAACAACTAAAGGTTGTGTTAATAACTCTATCGTAGTGTTTGCCGCTACGCTCTTTACATTATATACACTAAAAACTGCACTAGCACTATTAGTAATTGTTAATGTGATAGTACTAGCACTTCCTTGATCGTTTGAAACTAGTATAGATTTGAATATAGATGTGTTTGCAGTAGGTGCAGTATATAATGTAGTTACATTTGTTGTACTAAGATCTAACTTTGCATTTTTAAAATTATTAGCCAAAGAAAAACCCTTTCGCAGTCGCTTGGTCTTCAGTATCGCTATTTATACTATTTTTACCTTGCTCATTTTGTCTTTGTTGCAGTTCAAGTAATTGAACTAGATTTCTTGCCCAATTAGTATAATTTTCTATTGTTGTTGGTTGTGGTAATCTAATCATCTCATTCCATCTGTTCTAGCGTTGATTCTAAAGTCACCTAATAGCCAATCGTCATTTACACCACTGCTAAAATATCTTATAGCCATTTGTCTACCTTTTGCTCTAACACTAATTTTTTCTGTTTGAGTTCCAACTAAAAATGTGCCTTTTGTTGTTTCTGGTGCATTTGGATATTTCCTAGTTTTTAGTTGTAAAAATAAATTTGTATTACCACTCATTGTTGCATCTGGTATAATTTTATCTACTAGAAATAAGTTTTCTCCTGCAGTACTAAGCTCAATATCTCCAGTCTCTATGTGACAACTCATATTATTACCATTGTCACTAGACCCAGTTTCATGCTTATACAACCTACCATCTTGACCAAATGCAAAAGGAACTTGTCTAAATCCTGATGCATCATGCCATATATTTCTTTGTAAAGTACCTATTGACCATGCACCATCTAAGTAATTAAAGGTTACATAACTATCAGGCTCTGGATGAGTTTGTGATGTGTTTTCATCACTTACATAAAACCAAGTTATTTCATTAAACTTTTTATTATGACCAACGTAGGTTTTATCCACATATTGCCTATTTAATCTATCAAAAACAAAGTATTGCACAGAACAAGGCAACTCTTTAACAGTTCCATCGTATAAGAAAAAGTTGCTTTTACCCATCCAATATACATCGCCATCTACATTCATAGTGCCATGTAATGCTTCTGCTCCACAATTTACTGCTAATAATCTAAATGAGAACGTAAAGGGCGGCCCGACAAAACTCATACCATATGCGGCTTCGTCTGTTTGTATAAACATCTCATCTCTTGTTGGGGTCATACAAACTATTCTAGTTCCTATCTCTAGTCTTTGATCGCCAGACGTATTAGTAGATGTAGGTGTAAAAACTGCTGGATCTTCTTGATCTGAAAACCTAATAAGCATTGGATCAATTGTACCACCACCTATAGGAGTGCATCCACCAACAATCAAATGTCTATCTGGAAACGTTACTGCTACAGTATTTACTTCAGTAGGAACACCAGTTGCTCCAGCAAGTGTAGATATATTAACTGCTCTAGCACTTTCATTTGCGGCTGACGTATCCCAATAATACAAACGACCACCTCTATTATTGGCAATCATATCTTCACCCCAATTAACAAGTGACCAATTTGTAGCAAGTAAGTTGCCTTGTGCAGAAGCCAAGTCTCTTGGCGTACCCCAAGTATCGTCACTCCATCCATCAACACCAAATCCTAGTGCTGGAAGTGTGCTTTCTTGACCCATACCATTAGATGCACCTATTAAATATTGTATATCTATTGAAGTTCCACCACCAGTCGTTGTAGAATTTGCAGTTGTAGGCGATACAAAACTATATGAATTACCATCTATTTTAGTTACTTGATAGCCTTCTAATCTATCTAAAACAGTGTTTGTAATGTTACCTATGGTTGAGCTATCTTTTATGACAATAAAATCACCAGTCTCAGCACCATGACCATTATCTGTAACAGTAACCACTGCACTACCATTTGTAATAGACAATGGGTTAGACATATTTGATGTTGTTTTTCTTAAAGGCGTAATGTCATGAAATGTGCCATTTGCTAAATTATATAGATGATTATGTGTGCCAACTCCTATTCTATCTATACTATCTGACGATGCTCTCCAAAATAATAAGTGTTTTGGTTTACCAACTATCAATGCATTTGTATTTGGATCAGCCACAAAGGTATAGTTTTCTTGCAACCAACCACCTATCTTTTCTGCAAATCCATTTCTAAATCTAACTAAGTTACCATCTGTATAAAAATTAGCAGAGCCTGATGCATATTCTGTAATATCTTTTACGATCCCCGCTTTAAATTTCATAGGTACTAATGGCATTACGCTACATTCCTCATTCTATGGCAAAGTCTTTCTGCTCTGTTTGGCACTTGTTTTGCCCAAAGCGAATCTTCCATTTGAATTGCCGCTTCAATCCAATTAGCATCCATCACTGCATCATACATTTTACGAAATTTGGTCAATCTTGGGCGGCCCAGATTAAACATCATATTTGCAATTATTCTTTTTGCATCTTCTGGAAGATCATCAAAAAATTCGTAAAGTTTTCTACATTCTTCTATAGTTACATCTAAATCTTTTGTAAAAAGCTCATCAACTCTCTCCACAGAAACTGGATCTCCTACCTCTAATTCGTTTTCTGGATCTGTAGCTCTACATAAATGACCCACGCCGCAAGTCTTATATCCAAGATGGTCATTATAAATTTCGTAGATTACGCCCTCGTCTGCTTTTATTTCTTCTTTTAGTTTTTCTATGTCCATGTTATTTTTTTCGTAAAGTTACAGTTTATCAAAATTCTTCTCTTGTGCTTTGTTGGCGAGTGACCTGAATGCATTAAATCTCCATCAAATATAACCAACCTATTTGGTTTTGGCGATACTCTTTCTTTTATCTCACAATCTTTATTATATTCATTTTTTTTGGTATTGTAAAATACAGTATCACCATCTGTTTCATTTATATAAAAAACACACGCTTTATGTGGGAACGTATAATCTTGATGTGCCTCATGCAAAAATGGTTCTTTAGTCCATGTAACCATGTCTGCTCTTGCTCTTAATATTGTGTCATAACCAATTTTATCTTGTATTTGTAATAATAATGGCTTTACTAAGTACCCTACAGGCGACTCAACTTGCCCTTCATCTTTATAAAACCAATGATCAAAACCATAATTTTGCATATTATCTAGATTATCTTTATTTGACCAAGTTAGATTTTTTTTAAAAAGCCAAAGAAAATCTTCGCCTTCTATGATTTTTTGTATCTCTTTAAAATAAGATTTGTTTAAAAAATCGTCTACAACTTCACAAATCATTTTTTCATATTCTCTCTTGCTACACCTTTAGTTTTTTCAAAACTTCTCATGCCGCCAAGACCTAGTAATGAAAGCGTTAAGGTCATAAGCTCACCAGTATTAAGTTCTGGAAGTAAAACCTCAGGCATCCATATTACAGTTGCCCATTCTGCTATAGGCATAATAAAAAATTGAGTTAACAATCCTAGAGCACATATCCACATGATAGCTGGGCGGGCTCCAGCAACAAATAAACTAGGATGTTTTGCTTGTTCTGTATTAGCTTCTATTTGACCCTTTGCCAGTTCTTGAGCGTGTCTAGATGCTAAAGTGGCTAGATCATGTGCTAATTTATTCTTTTGGTCTTTATCTTCAATAAATTTACCAACTAAATTACTAACTGGCCCGATTAATGCTTGTAACAATTTACTTCTCCTCACATAAAATTTATATTTATATTCATTCTAACTTTATCGTTTGTACAAGTTGATGACGAATGTTCTTTGCTTGAATCAAATAATAATAGTCTATTTTCAACACTTCCTATTTTTGTTCCATCATCTAAAACAGTATAGCCATCACAAGTATTTATACTAAATAATGCACCTTTATGCTCAAATGGAAAGTCCACATGACTTCCATGCTCTATTAACTTTGGTGAGCTTGGGTATAAGTTTGCTTTTACTCTCATAAGTGCCTTCATATTTAATTTATTAATTAAAGGTATTACAAAATCAAACTTTGGAGATTGTGGCGTAAGATTATTGTAAAAAGTATGAATAAAATAATAATACGAGTTGTTATTACCACCAGTATCTTCTGGGTCTGCAACACTACTTAAATAAAACCAAGGTATTCCTGTATTAAGTTCTTTTTTTAGTTCTTCAAATTCTTTTTTTGGTAAAAAATTTTCTATAACCTCATATTCTGACATATATATTTCCCCATATTTATATTTCCCATTTTAATCTACCTGGAGACAACTGTCTGCATTTATAACTAGTTGGCTTCCATAGTGGGTAGTACTTATACACTTGTCTGCTTATTTGTAATACTCTTTGTTTACAATCAAACTTTGTTTCGTACGGGCCCAGTTGATCCTCTATAACTTGACAATTAGTTGGTGCTCCAATTACACAAATAGTGACTAACGCCTTAAACATTACTTTTTATTCATAAAAGCAGATGCACCCATATATGCACCCACAATACCAGCCCCGCTGATATAAAAAAGATTACTGATATCCGCCAAAGCCTTAACTCTATCAATATCAACAAAAAACATTGCACCAGTAAAAGCACCCATAGCAACCAAACTTGCAGTAGCCATACGTCTTTGTGCTCTTTGCTTTCGTAAATCATGCTCTAATTTCTTGATTTCTGTAACATGACTTAACTCGGCATCCGTTACAATCCCATCATTGTTTTCATCATATTCAGCGTATTTAGATTCTTTTTGAAGTTTTTTCTGTTTCATACAAAAGGCTCTCCACAAAACCAAGATACAAGTGAGTACCTAGTACCCTTAGTTATTGGTCTTACTCTGTGCACTAGATATGAAGGAAACACTATGGCAGTGCCTACACCATTTTCTTTGATTGGAGAATGATTATTATGAAACTCAAACTCTCCACCTTCAAAATCATCATTTAAAATAATAGTCAATGATAACTTACGAACTTTATTCATATTTGGCATTTTTGCAACACCATTGCCATCACTGTGAAATTCAAAAAAACCACCAGTTTTATATCTAGTTATTTGTAAAGATTCCATTGTATCAATTTTAAAGTTCCATCCTGCATATTTGTTTGCATCATTTACTAAACCATTTGCTAGATTAAAAAACTTTTGTTTTGTGCACCATATAATATCAGATTGTCTTTGACGTTTTGAAGTATCAACGTCTTTTGCAACTGTTTCTGCAGTCTTCCAATTAGTGCTATTTGCATAATCAAGTATCTCTTGGCATTGTTCTTTTGGTACTAAGTTTGAGAATACTAAATACTCAGGTGCTTCTAGTATTTCTTCTTGTGTCTCTTGCACTGCCTCTAACATAAATATACCTTAATTTAGTCTTTAGAAAATCCCAATGAACCTGGATTTGTAACGCTTATTGTGGCATCTTGATCTTGAACTTTAAGTTTGTTAGTTGATGCATCGTAAGTAATATCAGTTGCTAAAGTTGCTACCTCTGCTCCTGCAGTATCTGTATTCGCTAGACTTGATATTGCCTTTGTGGATGACACAGAATTTCCACTTACGCCTCTAGTAACTTGCACTGTAGTTTGTAAGCTCTCTGGCTGACCTTGTGTTGATGTTTCTTCAAATGGTGTAGTATTACTGCCATCGTTTTGAGTAATTGTAATACTAAAGTCACTTGTGTTTTCTGCGGCATCACTTGTAAAAATTACTACTTTATGTGCTACACCACCATGAGTTTCGTCTGCATCTGTTCCTGTATTAAACTTAGATACAAATGTGCTATTTCCATTTAAAGCGGCTTGTATTCTATCTCTGGCAGCGGATGCAGTCTCTCCGTCAGCAAATGTGCCACTAACAGTTATACTGTTATCAGCGTTTGCTATAGAAAATGTAGCTGGGTTTTTCTGTGCTACACCTTGTAACGTAAAAGCCTCGTTAGTACTATTTGCAGTTATGAATGCAGTACTTGCTCCAGCACTTAATGTTCCAGTTGCAAAACTACCTCCTGCAGTAAGTCCACCACCATTAACTGTAAATTCTCTATTACTTCCATTTACTACTCTTGCTCTTCTGCCAGTTGCACTTGTCGTTGTAGTTTGTGTATAACCTGGATAGTATAATTGACCACTACCACCACTTGCACGACCAGCACCATAATGAGGATGATTAGCCTGAAAGGAAAGTCCATTTGTATCATTGATAGCCATTGAAGCACTTGCAGTACCAAAACCACCTGGTGCACCAAAATTCCAATATATACCAGTGTTACTTCTGGCTGTAGCCGCATACACTGATAAGTTTCCACCAGAGTATGAAACGTTATATGTATTGGCGTTACCTACTTCAGCCCTTGTCTTGAAGCCAAGCGGCCCGTGAGACATGAATTGATTGCCAAGAGTTCCAGTAAAATATGCTGATGTAATGCTACCACCCCAGTTATTGGAGTTGACTTTAGGGTTGCTTGTATTGTAGTTAGCATTTTGCGACCATTGACTTGTTAGAACTCCACTAGCTCTAGCAGATCTTTGATATATGTTACCACTACCAGCACCAATATAACCCATAGCAATAGATTGAGAAAACGCTGAAGCGTTAATAAAGCTAACTGAAATTCCATTAGAATCTGATGGATCACCAGCTACTGTAGATGTAGTGTTATATGTATGACTACTATCTACGTCAATTGACAATCCAGAAATGCTACCTACGTTACTAGCATCGCCACTACCACTTGTGTTTACAGTAACATCTGATCCTCCAGCATCAAAATCAGAACGAACACCAAATCTAACTACTTCATTTACTGGAGATTGTATTAAGTTGGCAGTTCCAGAAACTGTAAATGTAGAAAAATCTTCAAATATTAATCTTACAGTACTACCATCAAGCGTAAATAATTTTTTAACCCTTCTAGGTGTTGATCCATCTAGAGCAAAAAGTTTAGTTATTCGCCTTACTGTACTTGAATCTAAACCAAATAATTTTGATGACATTAATCACTCCTAATATTGTCCTACAAATAATGCACCATTTGTAAAGTCTCCAGCAACTGGATCTCCTGCAGACACTGCCTCAATAACAACTACATGACCTATTTCTTGTTGTACATATGCAGTAGATGCGACTTGAGTTGTGTTTGTGTTTACTCCTGCAGTAGGTGCAGTTGGTGTTCCAGTCATTGCAAGACTGCTCATACTTAAACCATTTGTAACCTCTGTAACTGCGGCACCAGCTCCAGCACCATCAAAATTGAGGATTTTAGTTTCTCCTGGTGATAATGAAATCGTAGCTCCTGATCCTTGTTTTATTACAAGATTTTGTGAACCACTAGTGCCATTTTTTATAATCTTAACTATTTTCACACTATTTGGTGCTAAAGTCACAGTACATTGTTGGCTAAGATTGCCAGTATAAGTTAGGTACAAAGATCTTGGTGTAGCCGCAGAACCATCTGATACAGTTGATGTATGGGAAGCACTATCTGATAAACCTTCATTAGTGCCACCCAAAGCATCGGCTATTAATTCAAGGTTTGCATTTGTAATAGTACCCCAAGTACCACTTGCATCACCAGTGCCTAATTCATTTAATCGTAAATTATTTATATATGTACTAGCCATTGATGAACTCCTACTTAGTCTATTCTAATGATTGCTGATGCACCCGCTGCCGGAAATACAATTCTAAAAGTACCACTTGATACTGTAAAGTCACCACCAAAGTTCAAGACTGCGATAGCCTTATCACTTGCAGAGTTATTGTATATTAATGCACCTCTTGCAGTAAAACTTGCACTTGTCCAAGTTGGATCATCTGCATCAAAAAATGCAGTTGTGCCAGTCGTAGATACTGTTCTATTGGTTAAAGTTACGCCACCGGCTGAATAACCAGTGCCACTTATTTCGTTGGATGTTGAGTATGCAGTTGTTGCCGCACCCAAATTTGCAGAACTTGTGTAAAGAGCTATCTTTAAAGTATCTGCAACTAAATCGTGCACTTCGTCAAGGATTTCAGCCTTAAATGATGTACACATCGCTTGTGTTATTGCCATTGTTAAATACCTCCTTCGTATTCTGCTTGGTAATTACGTTGCATTTCTTGCTGAAACAATGCTATTGCTTCATCAAACTTTGCCTTGTACAAGTTTACACTATCAGCCGCTTTTAGAAAAGAAGAACTTTCTAACAGACAAGCATTCAGCAAAACTTGCTCGGCATTATCACCTACCCAACTATTGGCGTTGGTTGTAGACAATCCTGTTTCAAGACCTACAAAATCTACTTCATATCCCAAAGTTGCACTTGGAACTGGTGCTAATAGTATTTTAACACCTAAAGTTGTTGCAGTTCTTGTGGCGTACATAAATGGCGTACCTTGAGTTGTTGGACTAGGCACATAATCTCTAAGATAACTATCAATTCTGTGTTTTAGATATATAATCTTTCCAGTACCATCTACGATAGAAACTTGTCTGATCATTCTAGCTCCATTCACATCATACTCTTTTGTACCTACACCAAGTGTGCCAGTTAACTTTTTTCTATAGCATGGTAAATTTGGCAGTCTAGCAAAAATCATGCTTTCTGCTTGTGTAATTATTGTAGGTATAGAACTTTGAAATTCTGTACTATCGTCTTCTAAATAATTTTGAATATTATTAACTAAATTTGTGTAGTTCATCAATTACCCCACTCATCTTCACCCCAAGTACCTTCACCAAATCCAAAGTCTATCTGCACTATAACTGTACCATTTTCTAATCCAACTGATCCAGTTGCAGATATACCAGTCGTAGGTACGTCTGTGTTAATTGTTATTGCTCCTATTGCACCACTAGCATTTACACCAGTAACATTCAAGTTACCTTGTACAATGATGTTACCAATCTCAGCACTACCACTTACGCCACTCTGTGGATTCGGGCCCTGAAAAATATCCATTGTAACAGTACCAATAGATCCAGTTCCAGCTATTTCACCATCACCACCAAATGTGCCATAACCATATTCGTTTTCACCCCATCCAGTTGTATTGCTTTCTATAACATTTGATTCTGCTACCTCTGCACCAACACCAGTTGTACCAACTGCACTAATTCCTTGTACAGATAGGTTGAGTGTTCCATCTCCACTTTCTCCAAATGTTCCTATTGCTCCAGTTCCAGCAACGCCATTTGCATTAATCTGATTGTTATTGTCTACAGTACCAATATCACCTGTTCCACTAACACCAGTTCCTATTACATCTGTTTGTGGTGCTGAAGTACCAATTGCACTTGATCCCTCTACACCACCATTTGGTAACTCAAATATTCTATCATGAGTTATTGCTGAAGTACCTATAGCACTTGTACCAGCAACTCCAGAAACAACTGCTCCAGTTTGGAAAACACCTATAGCACCAGTTCCAGCAAGTCCAGTTGGGTTTGCTGATATTTCATCTTGTGGTATTACTGTACCTACATTTCCAGTTGCATTTACTCCACTTACATCAAAACCCGCTGCGGCAGTTCCAATGGCTCCAGTTCCAGCAATTCCAGTTGCAAACTCTGTAGTATCAATTTGAGGCACACCTATAGCACTTTGACCTTTTACACCTACACCTTGTTGTGCTCTTAGAACTCTTGATTGAAATGGGTTAGCAGTAAAAGCTAATACAATCTCTACATTTTCTACATCTGTACTAGGTCTTGGGTTTCTAAGTGCAGTTGCATCCACAACATTTTGTGCGGGTGTAAGTTGTGGGTGTTTTGGATCATATTCAGATGGCTCAACTCTAAGGTTATCCCAAGTAGTTTTAAGTTGAGTATAGGGTACTTTAGCACCACTAATATCACTTATGGCTACTGATTTTTTACCTTGAGCGAACTTTGTTGCCATTATCTTAAATTAAGCCCTGTAGGTTGTAGCTTCAATGAAACACCATCATTATCATTAGAGGATGCAAAATCAAAAGCCTCGTTATATATTGTTTTAAGCAATGGATATTTATCTGGTGCAAACTTTACAGATAACTTACTAGCTAGTCCAGCACATATACATTCAGACCATGTGTAAGGAATATCTGTATCTTGATCAGATAATGTCACATCATCTAATTGTGTCATTGCCCAATAATTTAATCTGTACGTTCCTATATCAGGTGTTTGCCATACATATATTTTAGCTATATTGTTAGATCCAGTTTGCCTACCTTTATCTAACATATATTGATTTGGTTTTCCAGTATTAGATTTATTAGGTATTTGGTTAAATTCAGAAATTGTAACTCTATTGAGTATAGTGTCTGTTCTAGTAGAATCTGCACTATTATAAATTACTACGTCTAAAAAATCTAAAATACCTGCGGGCAAATTATAATTATTAGTTCCTGCAGATAAATTTAAAGTATTTTGGGTTACTGCCCAATAATTAATTCCACGATTTGCCCATTCTGAGAAGAGTAAATTAAGACTTCTACGAGCAGATATGGCTTGATCTCCAGTTCTTGTCTGAATATCAATGCCACATCTTTCGTAAGCCTCTGTAATTATCTCTTCAACATTTGGTCTAAATGCGACTGTTCCAGATGTTGCCATTTACTGCACCTTATAGTTTTTCTTCAATCTCATAACTATTTGGTAAGAATCATTAGCACCAGCATTAACAGTAGAAAACAATACATCTCCAGTAGGATTTACTAAGGATGCAGTATTACCCATGCCTTCACCATGTGCCACACAGTAGTAAAATAAATCAGGCGTATCTGCAGTTGTTACAATGGTGGTCTTAGATCCAGCTTGACCAAGAGTTCCAGTTGTGGTTACTCCAGTTGTATAAGCCGCACCTCCAGCACCTTGCTTGAAAGCAATTTGATGACCTGCATTTGTATTGTCTGACTGATCAAATACATAAGTGTGATTTTTCAACAAATTTATCGCTGGGTTTGTAACACCACCCAAAGCGAACTTATTACCACCACTATTTACAACTGTAACTGCATAAGTGCGAGTTGCCTCTGTAAGTTGTGTTGTTGAAGGTAAACCACCTACATTTGAAAAATCAAAATTACCACTTTGATCTTCAGTAAGATTTAACATTATTGGGTCTTGTGTATCGCCATCTTTTAAAACTTTGATCTGCATACCAGCAACGTTAAAATTACAATTTAGTATTCTAAGTCCTGTACATGGATCGCCATTAGAGTTTGCTTGTAAATCAGATACATTTATTTTAGTTACCAATGATTCATTACCAGTATCTACATATTGATAATTAAATTGATAGACCACTTCTCTGACATTCTCAGAAAGTATCTTGGATGAAACTATGTCAGCCATTATAACCTCCTATTAAGAATCAGCGAATGGTGTAGCTACTGAACCAGAACCTATAAGTAATCCTTGAACAAGATATTCTGCAGTTGCTAAAGCAGTAATTTCTACATAAGAACCTA
>CAACVD010001184.1_pt1 | contig 12555 bp, 24 predicted proteins | sample 2381771 | NCBI WGS metagenome assembly CAACVD01 (sample SAMEA5211965, study PRJEB30684) | marine metagenome | biome: Marine; feature: Epipelagic; material: Water | collected 2015-10-15 | depth 15 m | reverse complement strand
GGGAAGGCATGGAAAAGCGAATCCAAAATTTAGAGGATGCTGTAGCTGACCTAAAGAGAGATAAGGTTGAGGCATCATCTCAAATTGATGAGTTAAAAGCTAAAAATCAAGAGTTGTCTGCTGAGTCAGCAACTAAGCCTATCAAACACAATCCCGAAAATGCTCAAAAAGCGAATGTAAGTGAAACTCAAAGAGGGCCACTAACTTCATTTCAAAGAGTTCTTAATCACTTAAATAAATAATCAAAAAATGGCCACAACGACCACTATTACTACAAATTATGTTGGGGGTTTTTCCCAAAAATATATCTCCGCAGCTTTATTAAGCTCGGATACTTTATCAAAAAATTTGATAGAGGTATTACCTAATGTCAATTTCAAGACTACCTTACAGACTGTCAATTTAGATGACATCGTTAAAGATGCAACTTGTGACTTCACCCCTACATCAACTTTGACTCTTACAGACAGAGTTCTTGAGGTTGAGCCTTTTCAGGTTAATATGCAGCTTTGCAAGAAAGACTTCTATGCAACTTGGATGGGTGGTCAAATGGGTTCTTCTGCTTATGATGGACTGCCTGCTTCTTTTGCTGATTACTTGATTGCTTATGCTGCTGGTAAAACTGCACAACGAATCGAGCAGAACATTTGGAATGGTAACGCTGCTACAAGCGGACAGTTCGCAGGACTTGTTTCTTTATTGACTGCTGATGCAACAGTTAATGACGTTGCTGCTGTCGCTGGTGGTGTTGATTCCGCTAATGTAATTGCAGAAATGGGTAAGGTAGTTGATGCTACTCCTGCTGCTTTATATGGTAAGGAAGACTTAATCCTTTACGTTTCACAAAATGTTGCTAAGGCTTATGTAAGAGCTTTAGGTGGATATGCTGCAACTGGATCAAATGGTTATCTTGCACAAGGTACAATGTGGGCAGGAAGAGAGCAGACTTTGTCTTTCGATGGCATTCGTGTTGAGATGGTAAATGGTTTACCTGCAAATCACATGGTGATGGCAGAGAAAAGCAATTTATTCTTTGGCACGAGTCTAGAATCAGACCAGCAAGAAGTTCGTGTTTTAGACATGGCTGACCTTGATGGATCAGACAACATTAGAGTAATTATGAGGTTCTTCGGTGGATGTAATTTCGGAATTGGAGCAGATACAGTTTTATACTCATAAAATTATTAAATTAACCAAAAGGGGGATGTGGGTTTATTCCCTATCCCCTTTTTTTATACTATCAAAAAATGGCGTGTGATTTATCAGCAGGAAGGGCCTTACCATGTAAGGATGTAGTAGGAGGCATAACAGCAGTCTACTTTACAAATTATGGAGACATTGGAACAGTTTCAGTATCTGCAACAACTGATGAGGTTGAAGATATGAGTGGAACTTTTTCAGCTTATAAGTATGATCTTAAAGGAGACTCTTCTTTTGAGCAGGCTGTAAATGTTTCTCGTGCTACTGGAACTACGTTCTATGAGCAGACACTAACACTTACCTTGACCAAGTTAAGCAAAGAAGACAACAAGCAGCTAAAATTATTAGCTTATGGCAGACCTCAAGTAGTAGTTGTTGATTACAACGGAAATGCTTTCTTGATGGGATTAGAAAACGGAGCTGATGCTTCTGCTGGAACAATCTCAACTGGAACTGCAATGGGAGATTTAAGTGGTTACACAATGACATTGGTGGCGCAAGAGAAATTGCCTGCTAACTTCATTAGCGGTGCTACAGATGCAAACCCATACGCAGGAATGGCTAATGCAACAGAAACGATTGTTGTAGGTACAAACTCATAATAGTTAGAATTTATTGTGTTGGTTTTAGAGGAGAGGCTTTATGCCTCTTTTCTTTTGCAATAAACTTTGGTTTTTTAGTTACTTAATTACGATGCACATATTACAAGTATCAACAGGCAATCAAAACATTATTATCATTCCACGTTCATTTCCGAATGCGGTAACTGTTAAATTGATTGATGAGTCTACAAATACAACAGCAACGCCAACAGTTACTGTTTCTTCTGCTAATGGTTTTATGACTATGACAGGAGTTTTTACTGTTGTAGATGCTAGGTTCTATGGGCTGAAAGTGTTTGATGGGAATAATTTAATTTATCGTGATAGAGTTTTTGTAACTTCACAAACGGATTATCCAAAATATACTGTCAACGAGGGTGTGTATAAAGAGGAAAATTCAAACACTAACGAATTTATAATAGTACCATGAGCGATATTAGAATAGTAAACTTATCAGGTTACACTACGCCAGTAGTAAAAGAGCAAAGGGGCGAGGATTGGATCGCCTATGGCGAGGACAATATGTACTTCAATTATTTAATTGATCGTTACAACGGATCAGCGACCAACAACGCTATAATTAACGGAATGTCAGAGCTTATCTATGGAAAAGGTATAGATGCTTCAGACAGCAACAAAAGGCCTGAACAATATGCTCAAATGAAGTCATTGTTTCAGCCAAAGACAATGAGAAGGGTTTGCTCTGATTTTAAGATGATGGGCCAAGCAGCATTTCAAGTCATCTATTCTAAGGATCACTCACGAATCACAGAGGTTCACCATATACCCATTGAAAGCTTAAGAGCTGAAAAATGCAATGAAGAGGGAGATATTGAGGCGTATTACTATGCTAAAGATTGGTATGATGTAAAAATGAAAAAAGAGACTCCTATTAGGATTCCTGCTTTTGGTTTCTCTAAGGATGGTATTGAGATTCTATACATTAGACCTTATCGTGCAGGATACCACTATTATTCTCCAGTAGACTATCAAGGAGCTTTACCATTTGCATCTGTAGAAGAAGAGATAGCAAATTATTACATCAATGTAGTTCAAAATAATTTTAGTCCATCTATGCTCATCAACTTCAATAATGGAGTTCCTGATGAGAATGCAAGGTATGAGATAGAGCAGCGCATAGCACAAAAGTTTGCAGGAACATCTAATGCAGGGAGATTTATTCTTGCTTTCAACGACTCTAAGGAGATGGCTGCTGATGTTACTCCAGTAAGTTTATCTGATGCAGCAGACCAGTATCAGTTCTTGTCAGATGAGGCATCTAAAAAGCTAATGGTAGGTCACAGGGTTACATCTCCTATGCTTTTAGGAATTAAAGATCAAACAGGGTTAGGAAACAACGCAGAAGAATTAAAGACAGCAAGTGAGCTTTTTGAGAATACTGTCATAGCTCCTATGCAAGAAACAATTCTTGATGCTTGTGATGAGATACTTGCTTACAATGAGATCGCTTTAAACCTTTATTTCATCACTTTACAGCCACTATCTTTCAAAGAGAATGTAGTTATTGACCAAGAGACAAGAGAGCAAGAGACAGGCGTTAAATTAAGCTCAGTAGACTTAAAAGAACCTTGTCAAGCAGGATATGAGCAATATGGAATGAAGATAAAGAATGGTAAGAAAGTTCCTAATTGCATTCCAATCAACAATAGCGAAGATGTCAAGCTAAAAGAGATTGATGGTCAAAAGGTTTACAACACAAAAGAAGAAGCAGAAGCTGCTGCATCTGCAAAAGGATGTCAGGGATATCACGAACACGAAGAAGATGGTGTTATTTTCTATATGCCTTGCTATAGTCACGATGATATTAAAGCATTAAACGATGAAGAGTATGGCAAAATCTATGAATCGCTAAGTGAGTTTGGTGAGGATATAGATTTAAACGAATGGGAGCTTGTTGAGGAATCTCCTGTAAACTATGAACATGAAGCTGCGATTGACAAGATGTATAGTTTTGCATCTACAGGCACAGCTCGACCAAACGCTAAGAGTGTACAGGATGGAATCACTCCTGATGGCAGACCATACAAAGTGAGATATCAATATACTGGAGGCATTCAAGAAAACACAAGAGATTTCTGTCGTATGATGGTCAATGCTAAGAAGATATATCGTAAAGAAGATATTGTCTCAATGAATAGTGTTCAGCTTAACTATGGTTGGGCAGAAAAAGGCAAGCAATCACAAGGCTACTCAATATGGTTCTACAAAGGTGGAGGTGCTTGTCATCATTTTTGGATGAGACAAGTCTATATGGGTAAAGAAGGCGCAAAGAATGTAGATGCTAAAAGTCCAAAAGCAGAAGTAGGAGTAAATAAGGCAAAAAGAGAGGGAGCTAAAATTGTTACTAATGATCCTAAAGTAGCAAAAAGGCCAATCGATATGCCAAATGAAGGATTTGTAAACCCAAGATAAACTATGGCAACAGCATTATTTATATCAAGAGAAGATTTAGTTCGTAACACGCTGATTTCAGGCAGTTTAGATGTTGACAAATTTATACAGTTTATAAACATCGCTCAAGTCATTCACGTTCAGAACTTTACAGGAACAAAGTTGTATGATGCAATCAGTAATATGATTATCAATAACACACTTACACAGGCTGCCAATCCTAATTACCTAAAATTAGTTACTGATTATATACAGCCAATGCTTATCCAATACGCAATGGTGGAATATCTTCCTTTTGCAGCTTACACAGTAGGCAATGGAGGCGTTTACAAGCATACTTCAGAAACATCTGTAAGTGTTGACAAGTTAGAAGTAGATTATTTAATTGAAAAATCTCGCAAGTTAGCAGAGTATTACACAGAGAGATTTACAGATTATATGATTTACAATCAAAATCTTTTTCCTGAATATACAACTAACAATCAAAGCGATGTCTACCCTGACTACACAGTACAAAACACAGGTTGGAACTTGTAAGAAGACTTACAGGCCAAAACTAGAAAATCAAAATAAATTAAAAACATTCTTAAATAAAAAGAAAAAATGAGTTTTATAGAAATTTTTAAAGACAACAACGACTGGAATGAGAAAACAATTATTGGAGCTTGCAGTTTTGTCGTTTTAGTATTATTTGCAGGTATTGATCTTGCAACAGGAATATATGGTAAAGAATTAGTTGTTAGCGATACAATTCTGCAATCTTTTATGATTTTAACTTTAGGATCGTTTGGAATTGCTTCAGCAGAAAACATTTTTCCATCTAACAAAAAAACCTGCGACTGTAAAAAATGAAAGACAAAGCTCAAACTGAAGGTAAGCTAGATAGCATCATTGATAGCGTAACAAAAAGAAACTTAACTATTTTAGGTGAAGAGACTACGCTTGGTCTAACTATTAAAAGTTTGGTTGCCATTGCAATAGTTGTTGCCTCGTTTGTTGGTTTATATTATAATTTAGATGCACGAATTTCGACAAATGCAGAGTTAGGAGTAAAGTTGCCTGAACCAGTAGTATCTCGAACAGAATTTGAATTAAAAGACGAACTTGTAAGAGAGTCTGTAATGGAAACAAAGAAAGACATTCATGATATAAAATTGCAGATGAATCGCATTGAAGATCGCTTGTATGAAATTAAAATTTCAAGATGAGACAGTTTCTGTCTATTCTACTGATTTCATTTGGGTTTTCTTTTCAGACCACAAATAAATATTTAGAAAAAGACTTAAATAAAAATTTGTTGATTGTAGAGTACAATGCTCCTTTTAATTTAAAAAACGCTTACAAAGGCTTTGATTTATTATCAGGAGTAAGCAAAAACAGAGTTTGCATTGAAACCAGTCCTGAGCAAAGGAAAGTAATGGCTATTAAAAACGTACCCACGTTAATTCTATTCTTAAACAATAAAGAAGTCACTCGGTGGACAGCAGGACTAGATATGCAAATACACACATCAACACAGGACATTCAGAGCGTAATTAATAAATACTAAATAAATGAAGCTATCTAAGAACTTTTCTTTAGCTGAGATGACTCGTAGTGCCACAGCAAAGTCGATAGGTCTTGAAAACTCGCCTAATGAGGCTCAAATAGAATTTTTAGTTGAGCTATGTGAGAAGGTATTGCAACCTGTACGCAATGAGTTTGGGCCTGTAATAATTAATTCAGGATATAGAAGTCCAAAATTAAATGCTGCTATTGGTGGAAGTACATCTTCACAACATTGTTGTTTAAATGGCGCAGCAGCAGATATTTATTTTAAAGAAGATAGGTCTAAAGTTTTTCATTGGATTAAAGAAAATTTAATATTTGATCAATTAATTTGGGAATTTGGTGACGAAAATGAGTCACTTGATAGTAGTGATGGGCCAGCATGGATTCATGTTTCCTACAATTATAGTAAAAATCGAAATCAAATTTTAAAAGCAGTAAAACGAAATGGCAGAACAAAATACCTCAACTTTTGAAGATTTTATAAATGAATTGGAAAATAAAACTAAAAACACAAGTTGCAACATTGATAACCCTAATGACTGTGACTCTTGCGGTAGTTAGTGGGTGCGGTATTGCTCAACATACCCAGCAGAGTGTAACTGTACAGGACACAGTTGTAATCACAAAGGAAAGAACTCTTCACGACACGCTAACAGTCCAAAAGGACACAATAATTTACCAAGACAGGGTAAAGGTAGAAGTAAAGTGGCTAGAAGGTGAAAGGGTTTTTGTTAATGCAGAATGCCCAACGGATACTGTAAGAGTAGAAAAAATAAAGATTGTCAATCAAAAAATAGTAGAAAAAAGAAGAGGTTGGGAATTTTATGCTGGATTAGGTATTTCAATACTATTTCTTTTGGTTATAGTTAAGGAAGTTGTAGGAAAGGTCTTTTAAGACCATTTTAAAGCGTTCTAATAGCATATTACCTTGTGTGTGGTGTGTTTGTATGGTTTACATAAATTAAATGCCTTAGATGAAAGAAAAATACCTTAAAGACATTATTGCTTTTTTTTTAAAGTTTATTTGGTAGTCTAAAAATTAATTAATATTTTTTACTAATTAGTTAGTATTATTATTACTATCTATTAGTTATTATTATTAGTTAATTAGTTAGTAATTAGTAGTTAGTAGTTATTTATGAAAGAAGAATGGTATTTTTTATATTGGGATGAATTACCTAGTTTTGTAGTAAATGAGAAAAACTCCAAAATATTACATAGGAAAATATAAGAAAATTGAAGCGTTTGACGTTGTCCTAGATTTTCAAGAAAATAACTATAATTTAGGAACTGCGATTACTTACTTGTTAAGAGCAGGAAACAAGTCAAATAATCCAATGACTCAAGACATCCAAAAAGCAATAGCACATTTGGAAAAAGAACTAGAACATCAACAATCTAAAAATAAAAATCACTTTGAATACTTCAAGAGTCACCACGCTTCAGCAACTAAAACAGACAGACAAGATGGAATGGCAATATTATACGAACAAAGCAAAGAGGAGAAAAATTGATTTCTTATTAAAAGAAGCTGCATTGACATTTGCTAACTGTGCAAATAACAGTAAAGCAAGAATTGATGCAAAAAAGAAAGAGCAAGAAATATTATCTGAAATAAATAAAATTGATCCCCACTTTGCCGAATCATGCGGTTATCGAAATTGAAGTTGGAAAAGTAACTTCACTAAATATGTTCTATGCTTCTAAGCATTGGATAGTGCGTAAGAAAGCAAAAGATAAGTTTTCTGCGGAGATACTTGAGCAACTCAACAAGTACGATAAAATCACATTCAAATCAATTACAGTCAAGGTAGAAACTAATCTAAGGTATGACATAGACAACTGCATAATGGTTGCTAAGTTTGCTTTAGATGCTTTTAAAGACTGGGGAGGTATTCCTGACGATACAAAGGAGTTTGTTCCTAAGTTAACTATGGAGTATAATCCTAATCTTGAAAAAAATACATCAAAAGTTTTTTACAGAGGACTTGTTTCATAAAAATTTTATGACTACTATTGTAGTGTTCAATCATAAAATTAATTCAAATGAATTTATCAGACGAGGCTAAAGATGCCTTAATACAATACCAACAGGCAAGAATTGTTGCGCTAAGAAAACGTAATACATTTCTTGAGAAGTTGCATTTAAAAAATCCAAAGAAGTTGCATGATGAAAAATCCAAAGAGGATGAGCAACAATTAAATTTAATTTATACTAAATACTAAAACACAATGGCAAAAATTATAAGTATAGCTGATACAGGAGAGATGTGGAAAGAGTTCCATATTTTGAATGTTCAATTTGATGATGGCGGTGGAGGAAATGCTTTTGCAAAGTCCACAACGCCTTACTACAAAGTAGGAGACGAAGTAGAATACATTAAAAAAAGCGGTGGTGGTATCAAGATACAGAAAGACCAAACACCATATCAAAACTCAAATACTAGTTCTAATAGTTCAGGATCAGGTAATGACAAGTCAGAACAGATTGCAAGAGCTGTTGCATTTAAAGGAGCAGTTGATTTGGTAGCTTCTAGCAAGTTAGATATCAAAAACATTTCTGACTTTGTTGATAAGTACCTACCAGTATTAACTGGAGAGGTCAAGGTCAACACCTACAAAGACCACTTTGAGTCTGAAGGCTCTGCCGACAATTTACCATTTTAAATAAAGCCCTACTTCGGTAGGGTTTTTTTCTTTACTTTACACTTACTATGCCAACACATCCTGCACTTGCAAAAAGTGGAGAGGTATTCGACTATCTCCAAAAAGCCAAAAAAGGTTTGATTCCTGAATCATCAAAATTTGGTCATGTTGAAATTGATGACTATTTGAGATTCAAGCGAGGCAATTTTGTAATATGTACAGGTCATGCTAATGTTGGAAAGACTCACACAATGATCTATCTGATGTTAATGCACACGCAGAACAACGGAACAAAGTGGTTGATTTACTCTTCAGAGAACGATGTAAAAACATTACAGAGAAAGCTACTAGAGTTTTTATGTGGTAAGCAGATTAAATACATTGATGACTCTGAGTTTGCAAGGCATTATGATTACATACAAGGACACTTTCAGTTCATTGATCCTGACAAACTATATGATGTTTTTGATTTGTTGGAAACAATGCAAGACATTTATGACGAATGGCCATTTGAAGGCTCTATGATTGATCCATATAACTCAATGACTATAAATCAAAATAAGTTAGGAAAGATATCATCACACGAATATCATTACGAGGCAACATCTCACATGAGATTGTTTTGCAAGAATTTAAATGCTACATTGATACTTTGTTGTCATCCAAATACAGAAGCATTGAGAAAAATACATTACAAAGGACATCCTTATGAGGGCCATCCAATTCCTCCAATGGCATCTGACATAGAAGGAGGCGGAAAGTTTGTTAATAGGGCTGATGAATTAATATGTGTACATCGATACACGCAGCACGAAACTGACTGGGTTTATACAGATATTCACATAAGAAAAGTAAAAGATATGGAATCAGGAGGTAGACCTACTCCTTTAGAAAGTCCAATACGAATACAATCAATGAAAGGAAATGTTGGTTATTTTGTAGGTCACAAAAGTTTAATAAATTTACCTAAATCAAAATCAGATACAGATGTTCCCTTTTGACAGCTCCTTTAACGAATTACACATAAGAGAAAAGCTCATCTTGTTTGGTGACCATTTGGTTTGGTTGAACGATTGGGCTATGCAAGAGAAAAATTTAGAAATTCAAAACGAGATAATCAATCAAGTAATTCAGCTAACTGATGTCATGAGATGTTTGGAATATTTTATGGATTATGAAAGGACTGCAAACAGTAAAATTCAAGAGAGAAGTCTAGACATAGCAAAACTAAAACTAGAAAACAGAGATTTAAAAGAAAGAATAAGCAACTACGAAAAAGCACTAGACAATGCAGCAGAAAATATTTAGAAACATACAACCTAAAGACACTTTTCAAGTTGTAAAGACTGGAGAACATTTTACAGTCATATCACGATCAACATATTACTGTGGTAAGTGTGATTGTAAACCTTTAAAACCTTGCGATAAATTTAAAGAAATGTCATTTGTTGTGGTGAGATCGAATAGGGGCAAATGGAATTTTTCACTTAAAGAAATAAACGCTAAATTTGATACAGACGATATAAGATGGACATAAACAAACTCATACTAGCTAAGAACTCTTTTTTTGAAGGTGTAACCAGCTTAGACCGAAAACGAGAGAACGTATATCTAAGAGCAGCTTTTGCAAATGCTTTTAGACCTATTTCAAGAGTCATTGATCTTGGTGCTGTTTTACACAGGGATCACTCGTCAATTATCTACTATTGTAAAAATCACAATTCAATGATTAGGTATGATGATTACAAAAGAATTTATGACAAGGCATTACATATTAAAAGTAAATTCCTTGAAGAGAATCAAGAGTTAAATATTGATTTGCTTTTGTCATCAATAAAGGAACTGAAAGAAAAAATAAAACTTCAAGAAAAAACAATAGAAGATTTAACAACGTACAAGGTAAAGTATGAAAATATAAGAAAGGTCTTATGAATTACAGTATTCGCCTCATCCCCATTCTAGGATTTATGATTGGACTCAACTATCTTTCGTGGGATGAGAGCGAATACGATGACCTTGAGATATTAGGAAGCAGAAAAGAGCTACAAATAGGACTCGGACTATTTATTTTACAAATTGTGTGGTGATACTAGAGCTGCTATCACAACGACACGAGGAATGGCTTAAAATGGCTAGGTCGTTTGGTACGGACACACATGAAGCAGAAGACCTTGTTCAAGAGATGTACTTGAGAATGTATAAGTATGTTGACAACCCTGAAAGAATTATGTACAACGAAACAGAGGTAAACACCTATTTTGTGTTTGTTGTATTAAGAAATTTATTCTTTTCATCCAAAAAATCATTATCTTATTTGGCAGCTTTACAGATTGAAGAGCTAAATGAGCTAGATGGGGAGATGGAAGATGTGAATTATGAATTTGAAGAAGCTCATAGAAACTTAATTGATGACCTGTGGGCAGAAGTCGAAACGTGGCATTGGTATGATACGAAGTTATTTAAGTTGTACCATAATACGGACATGACGATAAAAAAGTTATCGGAAGAAACAAAAATTAGTGAGCGTTCAATTTGGAATACATTAGACAATGGAAGAAAAAAAATCAAACAAAGGCAAGAAAAAAGCTACGAAATCTACAAAAAAGCAAAGAAGTAAAGGCTTAGGAGATACGATAGAGAAGATAACAAAGGCAACTGGTATAAAAGCAGCAGTTGATGCGTTTGTAGATGCGACAGGAATTGACTGTGGTTGTGATAAGAGAAAGGAAAAGCTAAACGAGATATTCAGATACAGACAACCTGAGTGTTTAGTCAAGGAAGAATACGATTTCCTTGAAGTGGTTCTGCCTAAAAATCTAATCATAGCAGAAGAGCAAGAGGTTATAAATAAAATCTTCAACAGAGTCTTTCACAAAAACGTACAGACAACAAGTTGCGGTTCTTGTTTACAATCTCGTATTGACCAACTGAAGCAAATATTTGACACCTATGGTGACGAATAGCAGAAGGAGATATTCAAAGCAACAAGGAGACTTATCTGAAAAGAGATTTATTGAAGCCTGCGAAAAAGTAGGATATGAAGTAAAAAAAGCAACAGTCAAAGAAGATATCTATTCTCATATTGATTACTGGGTAAAACGCAGAGGGGATTGGTATGGTGTAGATGTTAAAGGCAATCGCCATCCTAAAACTATTTGGGTAGAGTTTCAAAACGTCAGAGGTAAAACTGGATGGCTACATGGCGAAGCAGAATTTATTGCATTTGACATAGCAGAGGAAGGTGGTTTTTGTGTCGTACGTAGGGAAGAACTCAAAGAGTGGTGTGTTGTAAATGTGGATTCAGAGTTCGTAACTAAAGAAAATGCTTACAGGAAACTTTATCAGCGAGATCAGAGAAAAGATGTACTAACTAAAATACACCTAACAGATTTGCAAGAATTAAAATCATTTAAATTACTTAGGTATGCCACTATCTAAACCAAACAACGAAAAAGAATCAGACTTTATTCCACGCTGCATGGAAGAGATGAAAGGAGAGTTTCCTGATCCCAAGCAACGAATGGCAATATGTATTACTCAATGGAAAAAAGGAACAAATTTAGAGCTTGAATCTTTTTCTGATTACCCTGACTCTGTATCTAATAACGCAAAGAGAGGCATTGAGCTAAACAAAAAGTATGAGAATAAATGCGCCACAGGCATAGGAAAAAATCGTGCAGCCACTTTGTCAGCAAAACGACCACTATCGGTCAAAACGATTAAAAGAATGTATTCATACCTGTCACGAGCAGAGGAATACTATGACGAAGGTGATACAAGTGCTTGTGGTACTATCTCTTTTCTATTATGGGGAGGTCTTGCAGGCAAGCGTTGGGCAGGGAGTAAGCTAAAAAAACTAGGCTTACTATAAGTTTTTAACATTTATTGTTGGTAATTAAAAAATAATTACTATCTTAGAAGAGTTCAATTATAAAACTATTCTAATGAAAAAGAAACTAACACTACAACACTACGTTGCATATCTAGTCGCAAGCATTTTGATGTGCCTAGTATTTTTATTACCTCTTGCTGGTACTGCATTAATTAAACATATATTTGGTTTATGATACGTTTAGAAGTAGCATACACAGAAAACGCAGGAAGGTTTTACAGAGGCCATCTAACTGTTAACGGAGAAAACATT
>CAACVD010001183.1_pt1 | contig 12558 bp, 11 predicted proteins | sample 2381771 | NCBI WGS metagenome assembly CAACVD01 (sample SAMEA5211965, study PRJEB30684) | marine metagenome | biome: Marine; feature: Epipelagic; material: Water | collected 2015-10-15 | depth 15 m | reverse complement strand
TGGCTCACATGGGATGTTGAATAGTTCAGGTCAATCTGTTGTAGCATGGAACTGGCTAGCTGGCGGCTCTGCAGTTACAAACAACGATGGGGATTTAACATCGTCTGTATCTGCAAATACTGAAGCTGGCTTTAGTATAGTCTCTTGGACTGCTAATGGTAGTAACGATGACAGGGTTGGACATGGGCTTAGTTCTACCCCTGAACTAATTATATATAAAGAGCGTTCAGCGACTGGTAGCTGGTATGTATGGATAACCGTAATCGATGGAACAAATGATTATTTGTTGTTAAATTCCACTGTTTCTAAAACTGACATATCATCTTCATATACAAGCCCTACTGCAACAACAATTAGTAATTACGGTTATGCAAATGGGACAAGTATGATTGCCTACTGTTTTCACAGCGTTGAAGGTTACAGCAAAGTTGGCACATACACGGGCAATGGGTCTACAGATGGTGCGTTTATTTACACAGGATTTAGGCCAGCACTTGTGCTTGTTAAAAATAGTACTTCTGCATACAGATGGAACATTGTAGATAATACCCGTGACCCATTTAATTCTGCTGGAAGGTGGTTAGCCCCAAATGATAGTTCTGCTGAATTAGACTACACGAGCAGTTTTCCTCATGACTTTACATCAAATGGGTTTAAACTAAGAGCAAATACTACTGTAATGAATAGAAGTGGTGATACATTTATTTACCTTGCCTTTGCAGAACAACCCGCAAAATATTCTAATGCTCGATAGGAGATAATAATAATGCCTTGGAAACATAATGGAAAAATAATTAAACTAGGTAAAGCATGGACTGATGTAAATGGTATACAACATCCATCTAATTGGGGTATATGGTCTGCAGAACAAAAAGCAGATAAAGGTTTAATTTGGGAAGCAGACCCTACTCCTTATGATAATAGATTTTATTGGGGCAGAGATGCAGATGATAGCCTTATTCCAAAATCTTTAGATGATATAGTTAATCTTGACCTAGATACTTCTGTAACAATTACAGATGATTTAGGATTTCCTGTATATACATATGGTTTAAAAACACAATTTAAAAATCAAACAAATGAAACTGCAAATAGTATACTACAATCTACTGATTGGATGGTAATTGCTAATACAGAACGCAGTCGTACAATATCTACAAGTGTAACAAACTATCGTGCAGCAGTTGTGTCTTGTGCTACACAAATTAAAACTACAATTGATGCCTGTACCTCTATAGGAGAAATTGAAAATTTATTTGTAACAACATCAGTTTCAACTGCACCTATAAATAAATGGCCTAATAGATTAAATAAGGTATAGTTATGGAAATAAGTGCAATGTTGTTTTGGAATATTATTTTAACAATAGTTATTGCTCCTGCGTTTTGGGCATTTAAACAAATGTTTTCAGAAGTAAAACGTATACAAATTCTTCTTAATAAAACAAGAGAAGAGTATGCAACAAGAATGGAATTACGAGATGATATGCAACAAGTAATGGCTGCACTTCATAGAGTAGAAGATAAACTAGACAATCTGTTGTCTAAAAAGTAATTTTATTATATAATTAACATAATGTAAAATATTAAGGAAACGACATGGCATCTTCATATACAAGTAGAATACGTCTTGAACAACAAGGTGATGGAGAAAATCCAAACTCTTGGGGTGCAATTCTTAATCAAAACGTCATTAGCTTAGTTGATGACGCTATTGGTGCTTATACAACAATAGGTACTTCAGGCTCACAACTTGTTAATGATACTACTCTTACAACAAATGATGGAGCTTCAGATGAAGCACGTTCTGCAATCCTCGAACTTCAAGGATATGTAGTTAGTGCGTCTGCAGCTAATATTGTTCTTCCTGCTCAATCTAAATTTTATTTTGTACGTAATAAAGTAGTACAATCTTCTGCCACAGGTACACTTCGTATTATTAATGCAGGAGCAACTGCAACTGGTTTAACAGTTAATACATCTGTATCAGGAACACCTGCAGGTAACTTTGTTGCTTTTTCTGATGGTGTTAATGTATATGGTATTAACTCAAGAGGTTTGTCTTTTGGTGAAGCAGCCTTAAAAGATGTTTTAACAGGTATTGGAGAAATTGAAACTACAACAGTTGACCCAATAACTTCAGTAACATCTACAGATAATACACGTTTTATATCAAATGGCAGCACAGTTAATCCACGACTTATGGCATTGTCTACTACTGATGCTAGATATGCAAAAGTAAGCTCTGGATATACAAATACATTTGGTTCTTATAATGAATTTAATAGTAGAATTAAAGTTAGTGCAGGTCATGCATTTTCTCCACTTGTAACTGTTGCAGTATCAGATACAAGTATTTTTGCAATAGACTTAGCAGCAGGTAATAATTTTGTATTTCATGTAAGTGCAGATAGTACATTAAGGCAACCAGATAATATTAATGTAGGACAGCAAGGTGTTATTTATGCTATTCAAGACACAACATCTGGAGGAAAAACATTATCTTTTGCTAATGATTTTAAATTTAGGGCTGGTTCAGTTCCAACATTTTCAACTTCTATTAGTGCAGTAGATTTATTAGGTTATTCTGTACGTAGTGTTGCCGTAGCAGCAAGTGTTACAACTGCAGTAATTGACATAGTAGCAATTCAAGACATGAAGAGGTAAGGTATGGCTTCTAGTCAAGGAAGGCTTACTAATCTAAATTTTATTCCGGGTTTTCATAGAGAGTCAACACAATACTCAGAAACAGGTAAATGGTTTGATGGAAACAGAGTACGTTTTAGAGATGGTAAACCAGAAAATATGCGAGGTTATACTAAAGCTGTAACAGAAAGTTACACTGGTATTGCTCGTGACCTTCTTACGTGGTCTGATAATGATACTAAAAAATTTATGGCATTTGGTACAGAAAAATATTTATATGCTGTACAATCTTCTGAACTTTATGATGTAACACCTTTTGTTTCTTCTGTAACACTAACTAGTGTTATGAGCACACAAATAAACTCACCTCTTGTTAGTATTAGTATTACTAATCATGGGGTATCTGTAAATGATAGAATTTTTATTACCTCTGCTACCTCTATTGGTAACAGTGGTATTCTTTTATCTGGTGAGTTTTCTGTTGTTGCAGTAGATAGTTTAAATACATTTACAATATCTGCAACAACTTCTGCTGCAGCTACTTATACAGATGGTGGTACTGCAGACTTAGAATTTATTCTTCCTAGTGAAAATACTATTCCTGTTCAGGGTACAGGTTATGGTGCAGGTGTATATAATGCAGGTACAAGTACAACAGGTGAACGTGCTTGGAATAGACCTGCTGCGGCTGGTGCAATTACATTTCTTAATTCTCAGTGGACATTAGATAACTGGGGCGAGGACATGGTTGCCTGTCGTAGAGGTGGGCGAATATATGAACTTGATGTAGATGCATCTATTACACCAGAACGAGCAGTAGTTATTTCTGCATCACCTACAGTAACAAACTATATTAAAGTATCACCTAATGATAGACATTTGATTGCGTTAGGTTCAACAGAATTTGGTACAGGTAATTATAATCCTATGCTTGTTCGTTGGTCTGACCAAGAAAATTATGATAACTGGACACCTTCTATTTCTAGTACTGCAGGTGAAGTAGTTCTTACAGGTGGTACAGAAATTGTAGGTTCTGTACGTTCTCGTAATGGTATACATATTTGGACAGATGATGCAATGTTTGTTCAATCTTTTGTAGGTCCACCTTTTATATTTAACTTTCAAAACGTAGGTACTAACTGTGGATTGATTGGTCCTCATGCTGCAATAGATGTAGATGGTGTGTCTTATTGGATGGGTAATAATAATTTTTATGCATTTGATGGACGTGTAAGAGAACTAGACTGTACTGTTCGTAGATACTTATTTGATAGCTTTAATATGGTAAATAAAGATAAAGTATATGCAGGGGTAAACTCTGAGTTTAGAGAAGTTATATGGTTATATCCATCAGAAAATTCTCAAGAACCTGATTCATATATTATATATAATACTTATGAAGACCATTGGGTATTTGGTACATCTTTTTATAGTACTTTTGCTGACCGTAATGTATTTGATAATACAATTGCAACAGGACGTGTATCAGCAACTGCAGATAGATTTATTTACAATAATGAACCAGATGATATTTACACAGGAGAAGGAATAACTTTGTCATCCTTTATTGAATCTGGTTCTTTTGATATTGAAGATGGAGATAAAATATTATTTGTAGATAGAATTATACCTGATTATAAATTTACAAATAATGCTAATATACAATTTTCTATTGATTTTAAAGAGTATCCAAATGGTAATACAATTACAAAAGGACCATTTACAATTAATGGCTCTACTAATAAAATAGATTTACGAGGTAGAGGAAGACAAGCAGAAGTTAAAGTATCTGCTAATACAAATGGTTCATGGCGTTGGGGTAAGGTACGTGCTAATATACAAGCAGATGGTGAACGGTAATGGCTAACTATCCTAAGTTACCTAACTATGCTGTAGCAAAAAGTATGGATGCACAAGAAGTATATACAGAGTTGCAAAGATATACTGATACATTAACTTTTGAACTTGATGTTAGAGATGAAGAAGTAAACGCAAAACCTGCAACAAAAGTATATAGTGTAGTTACAGTAACAGAAATAGGTAGACCTAATCCCGGTGATATTGCTTTTTCACTGGGCGAAGAAAAGTTTAAAGGATATGTAAGTAGTACAGGATGGGTGAATTTAAATTGATGAACAGACAAGAATACTTTAATTTAATTAATAATAGTACATTTATTAGCAATGTAAATAGTGGAACTACTGTAACTACTGACTATTTTGGTACAAAAACGGTACAAGGTATGGCATATAACCTTGGTTCATTGTATAATAAAAGCAGTAATTTCCAAGCAGATATGACAAAAGCACAGTCAAATTATATGACTCCAAATAAGGTAAACACATAATGGCATATTTTACAGATAGACAAGCACCACAAAGCGGCCTAGCAAACTTATTGGCTATGCGTGGACGTATGGGTGATACAGAATTAGTACATATGTCTAAGCCAGAAATAAATATGCTACGTACAATGGGTAAACTTACATCTAATCCTATGACAGGATTGCCTGAAGCTTTTAATTTAGAAGAAGCAATGAGTGGATTATCTGGTCTTATGAACCAAGATATGACAGGTAGAGAGGCAATGCAGCAATTAATGAACTTTGGACGCAATAAAATAGCCGAATATAACGAACCACCCATTACTGCCCCTACAATGCCCGTACAAGAGAATATGCCTTTGCCCGGTAGTTTACCCCTAGAAGGTATGGAGATGCCTACTCAGCGGCCCTTAAATCAAGGAAATTTTGAGCAAGCTGGTGGAATTGCAGCACTTGCAGCAGGAAAACGTCCATTTGAAGGAATGTTGGATGTAGATGGCAATGGTGGTGATGGAATGTCAGATGATATACTATTTAAGGTAAAAGGTGACCCTAAAATTGACAAGGCACTTTTAAGTAGAGATGAATACGTACTACCTGCAGATGTGGTTTCCTATCTTGGAAATGGTTCATCTGATGCAGGTGCAGAAAAACTAGACAAGTTTATGGGAGATGTTCGTGAGTCTGCAACAGGACAACGCAAACAAATTAAAGAAATTGACGGAGACAAAAAGTTAAGGGAGTTAGCCTAATGGCACAAGCATACACACCACCTACTGATTATAAGTCAGGATTAGAACAGGTACTTACAGAAGCTGGTAATATATATCAGCAAAAGAAAGCTGCTGGATATCCTACTTATACTGGACAACAAATTGCAGGATTTGCTCCTGAAGAACTTGCAGCTATGCAGGGTATATCAAGCCTTGTAGGTGCAGGTCAATCTTACTTTACTCCTGCTGCTCAGATGTTACAGGGTACAGCACGTCAGTTTACTCCTACTGAAGCTGCTACTTATATGTCTCCTTATCAACAAGCAGTTGTAGATGTTGAAAAACGTGAGGCTGCTCGTGCTTTTGCACCACAAATGCAAAACATTGGAGCACAAGCTGCACGGGCAGGTAGCTTTGGTGGTTCACGTCAAGCTATTCTTGAATCAGAAGCTATGCGTAATCAACAACAAATGCTTGCAGATATACAGACTCGTGGCTCACAAAGAGCATATGATACTGCACAACGTGCATTTGAATCTCAACTACAACGTGAACGTCAAGCAGCTAGTGGTCTTACTAGTCTTGGACAGGTTGCACCTCGTCAGGCTCTTGCAGAACTTACTGCATTGTCTGGTATTGGTGAAGCACAACGTGGTATGACCCAAGCAGGGCTTGATATTGCTAAACAACAGTTTGAAAGACAGCAACAATATCCTTATGATTTACTTGGTCAGTATCAGTCTACATTATATGGCTATCCATACCAAGCTTTTCAACAATTCCAGCCTGTAGCTAAACCTTCTTCTGCACAAAATCTTGCAGGTGTTCTTGGTGCAGTTGGTAAGATTGGTGGTTCATTTGGTTTATTTAAAGAAGGCGGTCATGTTGCTTTCCGTTCTCAGGGTGGGTTGTCAGGTATGGTACAAAAACTTGCAGAAGGTTCTACTGTAGGTTCTTCTAAAGATATTACAAAAGAAGGATTAGTTAAATCTCTTTTAGGATTACAAACAGGACTATCTGATTATCAAACTGCTATGAAAGAAGCTCTTGAAGAAAAAGAAAGACTTACTAAAGAACGTCAAGAAAAACTAAAAAAGCAAACATCACCAATTAATTATGTGTCAGATTTATTACTTGGTTATGCTGGAGCAGACCCTGAAGGAAGTACAGGTTCACAATTAGCTGCTGCTGCAGAATATGCAGATGCTCAAAAACAAGCAGTACAATCAGAGCTTGACCAACTTGCTGCTGATGTTGCTTCAGGTAAACTTACTCAGGCAGAAGCTGCTCTTAAAATGCAACAGCTTCAAACAGAAACATATAGTGATGTATTAGATGCATTAGGCGGTTCTACTATTGATATGTCTATTAATGATATTCGTAAATTAGCTGCAGATAGATTAGGTGCTACTTATGACGAAACAACAGGTATAATTACAGGAACTGCAGACCAAAAAGCAGCTATTGCTGAACTTATAAGAAAAGCTTATGAAGCATATGGTAGTGGTGGTACATCTGCTGCACTTGCAATTATTGAATCAGGTGGTACATCAACTGCTCCTAAAGGTGCATCTGAAACTGTAGAAACAGATGATACAGATGCTGCTGCAGTTGCTGCAAAAAAAGTAATACAAAACTTACCAAAATAAAGGTTAATTAATGGCTATTGCTCCTAATACACAAGAGTTTTTTAATTTAAAACAAAGTGTGGAAAATCAAATTAATCAGGGTTTGATTACTAACCAAAGGCAACTAAAAGCTTTTTTGGATAAGGACAATATTGACTTTGATAAATTTATGGAAGTTGATAAAGAATATGAACGTAGAAAAGATGCAGGTACTCTAACAGAGGATACTACTTTTGATTTAGGTAAAATTATAGGTTCTGGTGTAGGTAAAGTAGGGGAAGATATAGGACAGATTACAGGAGATGCTGTAGAATTTATTGCAGGAAAAGAAGGTAGAGAAACTGTAGAAGGTGGTGTTAGAGCAGTTGCAAACTTTTTAGATGAGGCACTACCAACTGCTATTACTTATGCTGCAAAAGAAACTATTGACCCTCGTGTAAATATAGGTGAAGATGTAGCTGCAGAACTTACTTCATTTGTTGCACCTGCTGCAGGTTTAACTAAAGCTACAAAATTTATAAAACCTACTACTAAAATAGGTAAAGCAGCTAAAGCAGGTGCAATAGGTGTAGCTGCTGATGTTATGTCTCGTGGAGAAGATGAAACATTTGTAACTGAATTTGCACAACTTGTTCCAGAAAGTGAGCCATTTATACAACGTCTTGCTATTGACCCTGATGATAGTGTTGCAGAACGTAGATTAAAACAAATTATAGACTCTTCTATAGCTGCTGGTATTATAGCAGTGCCTCTTGCAGTTTCTTTTAAATTATTAAAAAGTGGGGGCAGACGTTTATTTGGTCGTGCTAATGCTCAAGCAAACAATATTACAGAACCTATTACTTCTAGTAGTATTGGTAGAGCAATAAACGCAACAGTAGAAGAAACATCACCCGGTTCTTTTAATCAAAGAGGAAGAATATCTCAAGTTGTAGGTAAGGTAAATACAAAGCTTGGCAGATTGTTTCAATCAACTGCTGCACTTCCAGAGCCTATATTTAAATCTTATCTTCGTAAACAACAATTTGTTCAAGCCTCTGATTCTCTTATTAGAAGAGAAGCCAAAACATTAGAAAAACTATTAAAGCAAGAAGGCACAGATAAAGCATTAGTTAATCGTTTGCTTATGGGTGAAGATTTAACTCAAGCAGAACTTTCACAGATACCTCAAGCAATACAAGATGTTGTTAATCGTATGAGATTAAAAATTAACAACAATTCTATTCTTATTAAAGATGAATTAGGATTGCCTGAAAATAGTAGGCTTGCTGCAGTATTAGACCCTGAAAGAGGTGAAGCATACCTTACTAGAACATTTGAGTTTTCAACAAATCCTAAATGGTCTAAAGATATAACTAAAGCTATTAAAGGTAATTTACCTGCTACACCACACAATGCAGATGTTATTGATGCTGTTCAAAATGCACGTTTACATTTAGCACGTAATAATCCTGACCTGTCTCCTGAACAAATTAATGCTTTGTTAATGGACATGATTGAACGTGGTAAAAAAGGTAACTCACTTGATATTCTTGGTGAGTTTATTTCTGAAGGTACAGGATTAGGTGCAGCTAAAATTCTTAAAGGACGAAAAGACCTTGACCGTCCTATTCTTGATTTCTTAGGAGAAGTAAAAGACCCTGTAAGAAACTTTACAGAAACTATGACTAATCAAAATAAACTTATTGCTAAAGCTAGATACATTAATGATGTAAGAAAATTTGCAGAAAATAATTTAGGTAGAGAAGTAAAACTTGGTGGTTTATTTCCTTTTCTTCCAAAAGAAACTACTACCTTTTTACGTAAGGGTGAGTTTGGTCCTGAAATAGATGTGCGTTTTTCTATTGAAGATTTAGCACAAAAAGAACTAGGTGCTTTTGGTTCTGCAGGTGAAACTGTAGGGCTTAATAAATTTGTAACAACAAAAGAATTTAGTGATATGTTAGACAAAGGTATTGATACTTTTGACCCTGCAGGTCCAATGGGTAGAACTTTAATTGGAAGAGGATTACAAAGGACTGCTGCTGTAGGTCAGGCAATGGAAACTGTTTTTGACCATACTGCTCACTTGGTAAATACTTATGGTATGGTTCAACAGTTAGGAATGAATGGTATTCTTTATCGTCCTCGTGTAGCAAAAGAAGCATATAAAGCTGCTTATTCAATGTATCAAAAAGCTATTAAAGGTGATGAAGAAACATTAAAGTTTTTACAAGCATTAAAAAATAGAGGCATTATTGATTCTAGTGTAGTAGGTGAAAACATAAAAAGAAATCTTGATAGATTTGGTGAAGGCACAGATAATTTAGAAAATCTTGTAACAAAAGTTGCTAAAGCACCTTTACGTGGTATGTCTGCCGTTTATGGTGGCGTAGATGACTTTGGTAAAATTGTTGCTTTTCAAGCAGAATATAATGCTTATAAAAAAGCATTTCCTAATTTGTCTGAAGCAGAGTTATTTGATAAAGTAACAGAAACTGTTCGTAATACTATGCCCTCATATACTACGGCTGCTCCTGTTGTTCGTGCTTTATCAAGATTACCTTTTGGCACATATGCAACATTCCCTGCAGAAATGGTTAGAACTACAAAAAATATTCTATTACAAGGTTCTAAAGACATTGCAGAAGGTATTGCTACAAATAATAATGCTCTTACTCGTATTGGTGTAAGAAGACTTGCAGGTATTGGAGCTACAACTGCAGGTATTGAATTTGCAATTAATAATCAGAATAGTGAAATGGGTGTATCTGAAGTAGAAAAACGTGCAGTTAATTTAACTGTTCCAGATTATCAAAGAAATACTAATAAAGTATTTACACAACCTTTTTATAAAGACCCACAAACTGGTGAGATTATGACTAGATTTGTAGATTCAGGCACATTAGATTCTCTTCAGTATATTAAAGGACCAACTCGTGCAATTATTGGACGTATTCTTGCAGGTGAAGAAGTAACACAAAGAGAAATAGATGATGCATTGCCTGAAGCAATTGCTGAACTATATTCTCCTTTTGTCTCTGAAAAGTTTTTAACACAAGCAGCAATTAATGCCTATCGTGGATATGACGAAGAAGGAAATGAGCTTACTCCTGAAGAAAGAGCAATGGGATTAGTTAATGTTCTTAATCCGGGTTCTATTAAAGCAGGACAAAGATATTTAAATGCTAAACAATCAGAGGTATTACGTGGTGAAGGACGTGGACAGACAGCAGCAGGATTTCCTATGCGTAAAGAAGATGCAGCATTTTTCTTTGCAACAGGTATAAGAAATAATACTATGAATTTAGATAGGTCTGTAAGTTACAGTCTTTATCAAGATGCTCAAGAAATAAATAAATCAAAAGGAAAGTTTAAAGATTATATTAGACAAATGCCTGATAAAATTTTAACAGAAGAAGATATAACAAATTTATATCAAGCTTATGTTGATACTCAACTAGAAAAGAAAGAAGCTATGGCTCGTATGGCTGACAAAGCAAATGTTTTTCGTCAAGTAGAGTTTTATGAAAAAGGAAAAAATGGTAAAATATATAAAACAAGATATGGAATTGATGGTATTGTAAAAGCATCTACAGGTAAAGGTAAGTATAATATTAATCCTAATTTGCTTTATTCTCTTGTACAAGGTCCAGAAGGACAGGGTGTATTTATGCCTGACAGTTTAAACGAAAAAGAAATATTAGGATTATTGCAAGACAGAAAGTTTTCACCATCTGTAATTAATGGACTAAAAAGAATTGAAGCAGAACTTGCTGGTAAGTCACTAAGAAAGGTAACAGAATAATGGCAAAGAAAAAAGGATTAGCAAGCCTAGTTAAAGCACCCCGTAATACTACTATTAACGGACAGCCCCATATGCTTGCCTACATTACAGGCTCAGAAGCAGATGCATTAAAACGTCTTGGTGGTTCTGGTGACCCCGGACCTATGGGTATTCCTGCTTTCTATAGTGACCCATTTGAAAGTGAAGGTACTGCAGGAACTGTTAGCTCTGATTTTAGTAGTAGTAATACATCTACACAATCAAGTAGTGATAATGAATCAGATTCAGGTGCAGGTACTTCTTTATCTGCTTTTGGTGGAGCAGGACCAAGCATAGATGACCTAAAAGAAGGTAAAGCTACTACTGGACCTTTAGGTATACAAGATGGTGACCCGTATTATGCTTATAGAGATAGAACAGATAGAGCAGAAGCTATCGCAAATTTACAAAGAGATATGGGAAGCGGTAACTTACCCGGATTAGCTGGAAAAGCTTTAAACTTTTTAGGTGATATAAATAGAAAAGCAATGATTGATGCTTTAGAAAGAGGTGGTGTTCCTACTAATGTAACCAGTGCAGATGGTACAAGCTTTACAAGGTATGTAACAATGCCAGATGGTCGTATTGTAGGAACAGGTCCAAGTCCTATGGGTGACGGTGGTGATAGTGGATTAGCTAGTATAGCAGGTGGAAGTGGTACATTACAAGCAGGAGAAGCTGCAACACCTGCAGTAACACCTGATTCTTATTATCAACGTGGTGTAGGTATTCAAACAATGGACTTGGCAGATGCTGCACAACGTGATGCCTTTCTTGCAGGTCTTTATGGTACAACACCAAGTCCAATAGGTTCAAGATTAGATAGAGAAAAAGGTTTATTATATCTTCCAGATGGTACAGTGGTAGATATTAAAACTGGTAAGAAAATTAAAGAAAGAAGAATTTCAGGTTTAGATATATTTAAACCGTTACAAACTTATGCATAATAAAGATAATCAAATAATATTAGATAAAATGGTGGAACTTGTGGAGAATGAATCATTAATAACAGACAAAAAGACATACCAGAAGAACAGAAGGTATATGGCGTGGGTTGCACTTGCGATAATGGTTGTGACAACGATAGCTGTGCTTGTAAGTCCGGCAAGGTTTGCCAGTGCAGAAGCAATACTGATGATGATGTACGGGAGCTTGTCAGCCCTAGTCGCATCTTATTTTGGGTTTAGTAATAAAAAATGAAGTATAGTGAATCACATTTCTTAGATAAGCTTATAGAGCATGAGGGAATGGTTCTTACTGTCTACCAAGATACACTTGGGATAGACACAATAGGAATAGGTAGGAACTTAAAAGACCGTGGCATAAGCAAAGAAGAACTTGACTACATGGACTATCCTCATATGGATGCTGTCTATGAGCATGGAATTACAGAAGCAGATGCACGTTATCTTGCAATGAATGATGTTAAGATTGTGGAACGTGA
>CAACVD010001181.1_pt1 | contig 12567 bp, 12 predicted proteins | sample 2381771 | NCBI WGS metagenome assembly CAACVD01 (sample SAMEA5211965, study PRJEB30684) | marine metagenome | biome: Marine; feature: Epipelagic; material: Water | collected 2015-10-15 | depth 15 m | reverse complement strand
TCATTATTGCCATTAGCATAAGCATCACTATCTAACTCTCTTAACTTATCTACTATATCTATTTTTAATTCATATTTACTGTAATCCACCACTCTAGTACCAAAATCAGGAACAGTGATTACTGCTGATTGATTAATCATAGAAACTGTGGTTGATATTGAGCCATGACCATCTATATGTTGTCCACCCATTCTGACTTCATATTTAGTGTTATGGTTTAGTTCATTATTTTTATCTAATCTATCATTATAAAAATAAAACTGAGGTCTAGAACAAAACAATCTATTATAGTTACCATAAGTAGTTTGACTTAAAATACCCGCAGTAAGAGCGACTACATTAGAAGTTTTGGCTGGCCCTTTAAACAACATAAACTTAGTATCTCTTGGGATTTCATTACCTATTCTTGGCTCAAACTCAAAGGCGTCTCCTGAAATATCTTCAGTTAAAGATTCACTAATTCTAGCAACATGGTGCTGTAAATAATCATCCGAATAAATTAAAACAAAATAATCATAATTAGTTAAATCAAACCCATTAATTCTATACCCTGTTTCCGTGGTAGCATCATAACATTTAATCCTATATCCTTTAGTAGTAGATAAGTTATTGTATTGGGTATTAGGAGAAGCAGCCTGTTCAATAATACTATCAGAAATAGTGCCGTCTTCATACACCATAGAGAATAAACGATTATAAACAGCAGCATTGTGAGTACCGGAGGAATCAACAATTACAGGATTAGTAGGAACATTATAACCGGAGTTACTATTACTTGGGGTAGTAGTAATAGCAATTCCTTTGTTAAGTACCGCTACACTCATATGTCCACTTCCTCAAATCTTAAATATAATAGTGTCTTATCGTAATTAGGTAGTAAATTAAATAAAGAATTAAATGAAGTTTTATGTAGTGCGCTTATAGCCAATTCATGTAACTCTCCCATAAATTGCTTATTAGTTGTAGCAGAATTAACTCCTGTTGCCAAAGTACCATTAGCCCCTAAATAATAATCATCCTTACTAAAACTAAAAGACTCTGTTGCTGAATGAGTAATTGATTTAATTAAAGTGCCATTAAAGAATATATCAATCTTTTTAGAAAAATCATTATATGCACAAGCAACCTGAAAAGCATCGTTTATGTAGGTCGCCTCTTTGATTGCTTCAGTCCATAGTATTCCGCTTGTGGTACTGCTAATTGCGGCTGAAACGGTCACTGTGGAGCCAGAAATGCCCGTAACCGTTCCAAGATACGCTCTTGGGGAACCGCCCCATATTTTTTGACCTATATGAAAATTAGCGGAAGATTCGGTAGTATTATCTAATAACATAGTTTCAAAATTGTCATCCCCACCACTATGAGAAGAAGGCTTAACAACTCCAATAGGTCTATATTCTGTTTTTCCATTAGCATTAAGCCCATATCCAACATAACCTAGTTCTGCAATTGAATTATATTTAAAAGAATGTACTTGTAATGGTTTAATAACTACATCAGTATCTATTGTATCGGTAGTAGTTCCTAATTTTAATCTAACTCTAATTTTATATTTAGCGGGTTCATTTTCATTATGAGTAGTTACATTCACTAAACTTATTTGAAAGTTAGTGCTATAAAATATCATCATTTCATGTCCTAATCTAGAAGCCCTCGGTAAATATGCTTCACTTTGAAATTTACCCTGTTTAGTTGCAGTATATTCTGCTTGAGAAATTCCCGGCATTGTTTTTTTATTAGGAATTGAGTTTAAAGTAAGAGTTTGATGGGCAGAAGAACCACTATCGCCCTGTGCGCCTCCGGTAGTTGAAACATTTAATTCAAAATGAGTAGAGTCTGTAATACTTTGAATTACTGCACCATTAGGTATTCCGGTTCCGGTAACTTGCATTCCTACAATTATATTTATTTCACTATTTGCAGTAGTATGAGTTATGGTAGTTCCATTATTATATGTGCAATTTGTAATAGTAATAATACTTGGTACAGTTAAACTAGAATAAGTACCATAACCGTTTATTTCATAAGGAGTAATAACACTTTCAAATGTAAAGGAACCACTATGCGCCCAAATGCCATAACCTACTTCGTCAGAAGTATAAGGAATATTATCTGAATAATCTAATTTAACATGAGCATTACACATTACAGGAAACACTAAACTGCGCTGCTTACCTGCTAATAATTCATACATAATATCACGGCCCAATAATTGCTACTTCAAATTGCATACTGAAACTAATATCAACTGCTTCTGCTTCCATATTATAACTAAAACTTCGTATAAATCCTGTTAGTCCAGTATCAGTGGAAAGGTCTGGGAATTTAGAACTTCTATGCAATACTCCTTCATTATCACCAAAACCTTCTAACCCTCTTGAACCAAAGTTTAATGGAACTAGAGTCGAACTTCTTTGGGCATAATCATTACTAACTTTAGAAGGATATAATATAACTAATTCAACAAGTGCTTGGTTCTCTTGTAATCCTGTTGAATCAACTCCTGATGCAATCATTTGTGCAATTTCATGAGCAGTAAAAGTTAAAGAAGTGCTTACTTCTTCTCCGCCAGAAACACCTGTTCTAGTTTTCTTAATAGCGGTTTCTGTAATAAAACCCTGTAAATCAATTGCTTTAGTACACATTCCTAAATCTAAAGCCGCAGTTACAGACTCTCCTGTAACTACGCCAGAGAAAGGAATAGGAAAAGAAGGAATTGCTTTAGTAACAGAAACTCCAACGCTTGTAACATCTAAAGGAATAGTATCAGTAGTTAAATCTGTTCCATTATATTTTCCTGTTTTAAGATATACATAACTCATTTAATCACCCCATGCTACCGGAAGAAGTTCTTCTATTTACACTATTATTTAACATACTTCCTATTTTATCTGCTATTCTTCTTAGTTCAGCATCAGAAGTATCTCTTGCATTAATAGTAATATGATTATTAATTACTGTGGAACCTCCGGTATTCATTGATTTACTTTGTGAATTAGAATAAACTCTTGAACCTGCTGGTAATTTAACTAATTCCGGCCCTTTTTCTCCAACAAGGTTATAGTTACCCGCAGTTATTCCTCCGGCGGCTAACCCTATTAAAGATTTATTTTCATCCCACCATCCTTTATCGGGGTCGTCAGTTAAAGCATCTTTAATTGCCGACACCGCATCTTCTAACCAATCAATAAATGTGGCTAAACCGCCAGCAATAAAAGTAACTGCTTTTTTAATGCCACCAAAAATCGGGTCCCAATATTTAGAAATTAACTTATATAGTCCAGCAAACAATATAACTCCTACCATAATCGGTAAAGCATATATTCCTATTAAAGTCATTACTATACCTGCAAAGTATTTAATACCCCAACCAATAAGAAGCCATTTACCTATTTTCCATGCTCCATCTATTACTTTTCCTTGAAAATCTTTATCAGTAAAGAATCTATCAATAAATGAAATTAACATATCCCAAGCAACTAATAATAAAGTCCATCCGGTTTCTAATATTAAATAGCCTGTAGTAATTAGAATATCTAAACCAAACATCGCTAGTTCTTTTAATTTAGCAATTCCTTCACTCATTCCCCCTTCTGTAAAAGCATTTATTGTTTCAAATATCATGCCTATAAATTGGAATATCATACTCCCTAATTCTTTAAATTTATCAAATATTCCCATTGATTTAAATTCATTATATGCTGAATATAAGAATGCGGCTAATATCATAAACCCTATAACTGCCATAATTCCAAATACGAAGTATTTAAATGCCATATTTAAAACAGGCTTAACTGATTCTGCAAACTTCTTTCCTTTTAATCGAATTTTCATCGCTTTCTTTGCCATTCTTTCTTTGAAAGAGCCTTCTTTTCCAATTAAAGGAACCCACTTTAAAATAGGAGCAAAATCTTTCTTAATATTACCAAAACCGCCTTCATCGCCTTTTCCGGTTATTGCTGATTTAAGCATCCCTTTTCCGCTAACTTCTGCTTCTTGCTCTTTACCCATAGCCTTTTTTTCTTTTCTACCGGCTTTTTCAACATATTCTTTGGTTTCATCATCAGATAAACCCATTCGACTCGCTCTAGTGGTAGCCAACTCTTCTGCAAGTTTTATTCTTTTTTCATCGAAGGCATATGCTGTTTTAACTTTTTTAAGCATTTTGTCTTCTTTATCAGCCAACTCTCCCATTCTCTCTGACATTTTAGACATAGCCGCCGCAGCCGCTAATTTCTCATCATTTGTAGCGGCTAAAACATGCTGATATTCAAGAGTATTTTCTAATACTTGTAAGCCTAATTCTTTATGTATTTCATTAAACTCTTCCATTGTTTGAGAGCCTTGGCTAAAAACCTCTAATGCAGTTCCTAAATTTTTAAATTCTTTATTTACTTTTGAAAATCCTTTTGCTTGGTCAACAAACTTTTTATTTTGTTCCGACATAGCCTTTGCATTAGCCTTCGACCTTGTTTCAAATCCACCAAGAATAGCCAAATATGCTCTTATTTTATTCTGCATAGCCCATATAGGCGTACCAGAAACTAATCGACTAAATACTGTCCACTTTTTACCAGCGTTAGTTGCGGTATCTGCGGCTTGAGTTATTGATTTAGCAAAGCCTTGAAACTCAATACCTGTTTGAATAGTCTTAGTGGTTAAATCATTTAGACTAGCAATAGTATTATCTAAAGTTTCCGACATTCTTAACTCCACTCATTTTATTTTTAGCAGAATCTATTTCTTCTGCTTTTATTTTTTCGATAACTCCATGAACACTTAATAAGTCTATGACTAACGAAGACGGCATTTTATACACTTCTAAAGGACTTATCGCCAACGCTTTAGAAAGCATATAAACCATGATTAAAGAAGTAGTTCGTAAATCTCCTGATTTACCTCTAACTACTCTTTCAATCATTCGTTTTTTTCTTCATCCTCCTGCATTAAAGACATAGGATTAGGAAGTATTTCTTTTAGTTGATTACCTACATATGGGCTAAGACGCAACATATCAACAGTTGATAGTGAAGGCTCAGTTTTTGAAATAAAATTTTCAACCATATAGCGATACATAGCATTTAGGTCAAGGTCAAAGGATTGATTTTTAGAATCAATCTTCATGACCGCATTCAAGGATTTCTCGGCTTCTAACCAAGTAGGTTCTTTAATCCATACCTTGAGGTATTTATTTTGGTCGGGTGCTACTTTAATATAATGTAGCGTAGGCTCTGTTAGTGCAAATAGCGCACTCTTATCTGTTATAATTTCTTTATTTAACATTTTATCCACCTTTTTATACCAACATACAAACTAACGGTGTTGGTGGAATATTATTCTGCTAATTTAGACTTAGGTTTTTCCTCTTTTGATTTTTTCTTCTTAGTCTCTTTAGCCTTTGCTAACTGTGAAAGTAATTCTCCGTATGAATATCCTTGACCCATTTAATCACCCCATTAACGCTGCATGTGTAATAATAGTACAACCGTTTGCTTTTAATCCTCTTGGCATAACTGTTGCTTCAACTGTAATTGGCCCCTTATCATCAGGGATAGTCCAATTAGCCGCACTTGTAAAGTAATTCTCAAAGACTAATTTAATCTGTTCTCCATTACTCTTATCAAATTGTAGTGTAATATCATTACTTGTATTTTCATCTTGGTTTACTAATTCTCTAAATAACTTATCATCAGTAACCATAGCAGTAAACGATAATTCATAATTTCTTTGTGCAGGAATACCTTCTTTAACAGACTTACTGCCGGTTCCGAGGTATCTCTTATCTTGAATGTTATTATTAATAGTTAAAGAGAAAGCAGTAACTTTAAGGAAATCTACTCCATAAATACTAAAAGTACCATCACTAAAGAAGAAAGGCTCTAAATGACTTGCAATTGCACCTTTTCTATTAGCAAAGTCTTCAATGCTAGAAACATTTCTTCTTGCATACATTTCTTCATCAACATCTAATGCAGTAACCGCACTCGTATTTAAATCCATAGTCATTTTAACTTCTTCATTTTCATTAGCCGTAAGAGTAAGAGTATTAACTCTATTTCCTCTGGCAACACGAACAAAGGTGTGGCTTTCTGTTGCTGCTGAATCAATATCAGTTAATAGAGAAGTGTCTGTTTTTGTAATAGATTGTTCTAATGCAAAGGATGGTAGTTTAGCAGTATCTTGTTCATTAATAGTATAAGTAATAAAATTAGTAGCAAAATCAGCATCAGTTAAAGCATTTAAGTGAACTAACTGACCTACTGTTGTATCAGTTGGCATTAATGGAGGAACGACTTCTGTTCCAATTGTTCTGTAAAAGATTGGCCCATCTTCAATATGTGCTGTATCATCGTGAATAAACTTATCTTGGTCTGCGCTATTTACATCAAAAGGTGCAGCAAAACTACCACTTGTTAATGCGGTTCTAATACTCGAAGGAACAGTAGTAGCAGTACACTTTCCTAAAGCATAATAAAGCCAATGTCCTTGATTAGCCATTAAACCAATATTTCCACCAGAAGCAGTTTCAATACCTTTGTATTGGTGAGTAAAGTTTCTTGAACCACCAAGAGACATATTAAGTTGTTTCATTTCAACTTCAATATTAGGGAATGCAGCAGTTTCAACAAGACCAATAAAGTTATCAGCATTTAAAGTTGATTTACTAGAAATAGCCGGTGCAGGGCAAGGTGCTGCATATCCTCTAATAACGAAATAATCATCAGCCGCAGTTGAAAGGGCTTGTGGTGTAAAGTCTATTGTAGCAGCAGCAGTAGCAGCACCAGCATTACCTGTAATAGTGTGAGTTGATTGTAATACATTAGAAGCGTTATATCTATCCATAGTGCAACCAACATATAAATCCTTAATTAAACGGAAATGAGTTTGGTCGCTATGAAATATAATCTGTGACACATTTCCCGTTGCTGTTGTTTTCTTAATATAAAAATCGACTTCAGGGACAAACGCTAAAGTTGCCCCGCTTCCTACAAATATCTCTTCATTTACTGCCATATTAAATCTCCCCTTTACCTTTACAAACTTACTAAGGGAGTGTTAATGCGAATCTTTTTGCTTCTAATGTAACTTTGTAACCGAATAAACGCTTTGCTCTATCATTACTCTCATTTCTTGAGCCTACAAATAATTGATTGAATTTTGAACCATCACTAGCAGTATAGCCTGTGCGCTTATTCTCAAGTACCCTACGCAGTATCAAGTATATAGCCCTTAGCCTATCCTTGCCATAAGAGGCATCCAATCCTCCCCTTTCATCATGTAATACTCTAATATGAATAGTAAAGGAGTATGTTTCATGTCTTACATCAAAATGCACTGTTGGATAGGAAAGATTCTGTGAATCCTCAAAAACTACTATGGTTGCAGGTGAACGACTTAAATCAACTCTAACACCTTTATTCTTGGTAGTATTTCTTATATCAAGAAATTCAGGAGTAACTGCATGACCGGAAGCAATTGTTCCAGCACTTACTAAAGCAGAAGCCGCCGCACTCCAACCATCTGAAAGAATATCTAAGACAAGGCTGACTTCATCCATTTATCTAATTCCTCCGCTATTTGTTTTTCAACATCTTTAACATATGCTTCTTCTGCATTCCTAATCATTTCATTTTCACTAAAACTAATATCTATTCCTATCTGTTCAGATAAATCTTGCATTACTAGTTGTCTTTCTTTTTGGACTTTTAAATAAGCCTTAAAAGATTTAGAGTTTATTTTCATTATGGAGCCACCGGTACTTTATTTGGTTGTTTTGGTGGTGCTTTAGGTGGCGGTGCTTGTGGCTTTGGTCTTTTCATACCTTGAAACCAAGCACTTTGTTTCGCACTTGGCAAAGGAACATTTTGCTGTTGTTGCGGCAAAGGGACATTTTGTTGTTGCTGTTGTTGTTGAGGTGGTGGAGGCGGTGGAGGCGTATTAACAGGGGCTTGCTGTTGTGTAGCCGCATTAGGGTTTTTCTTTGCTTCTTCTTCTTTTTCCTTCTTTCTATCGTAAGCCGATTGATTTGCCACCATTTGTTGAAATACATTAGGATTATTGGCCCTAGCCGCTTCCATAGCCCTATCATTACCTGCTTGCGCTCTTTGAGCCATAGTTGGTTTTGGTGGGCCTGTTAGATTGCTTTTTCCCTGTGACTGTCTATTTAAATTAATCATGGGTTTTCCTGATAAAGCCGCAGGTTTTTGCATTTTGAAAGGTGCAGGTTTAAGTCCTCCTATTTTTGGCATTACAGTAGTATTGGCTTCTTTTCTTGCCGCTTCTGCTCTTTGCCGATTAACTTCTCCCATTTCTTTGATTTTAGCATCCCTTGTGGCTTTTATTTGTTTTTGCTGTTCAGCGATTAAGTCTTTTCTTGCCTGTTCATCTGCAACTTCACCTGCTTTTCGTCCAGATTCTAGCCTTTGTTGTTCAAAAGCGTCATATTCTTCTTGTGCTTTTGTTTCTTCAGCCACCTTATCACCTTCTAATCTATCAAGTTGCGCTTGTTGGGCCGCTTGACTAGCAATATTTCCTCTTAACTTCTTTTTTCTTTCTGATTCTTTTTGAGCCTCTTCAGCCTCAACCAGTGGTTCAGCAATTGCTCGTTGTTGGAATTGGCCCATTTGGTCTTTAAAACCAGCAGTATCTTTTGCTTCTTCATTTTCTCTAGTAGTAATACGGTTAAACTTAGGTTTTCCACTAATAGGGTCTTTGGCTCTAATATCAACAGGTTTTCCTGTTCCTGTTGCTGATGGGTCAGGTAAATAGGTATTAGGACTTAAAGCCTTTTTACCACGACCTAATATATTTCTAACTCCTTGTGATAATCCTTCTTTTGTTTTTTTAGCACCTTCTTTTATATTTCGGCCCATTACTTCTGCTTTGCCTCTATAATCTCCTTTTTGGGGCTGACCTGCTTTCCTTCTTGCTAGTTTAGTGGCTTCTTGAATATTTTTAATACCTGCTTCTCCGCCTGTTTTGCCTTTAATATCAAATTCAGTTGCTTGTGGCCCTGTCCAATTACGATATTCTTGTAATGCCGCTTCTTTTCGTCTATTAATATCTCCTGTTTTTATATTTGCTTCATCTGCGGCTTTTTGTTGTTTAGGGGTTCTTTTCTTACGACTATCACTACCCGTTCTTTTAATCACTTCAAACCATGCTTCTCTCATAATAAATCCCTCAATCAATAAAGTAGACTATATCGCCTTTTCCTTTTAATATGTCCATACCTTCTTTTTTAAGTATGTCATACTTTTCTTTAGTAGTAATGTTACCACCTGTTTCTGTTATTAGAATACTTTGGTCATCATGCCTTAGTATTTCTGCTGCTACTAATTTAGTAGCCGCTTCATGAATAGTTGCAGGTACTCGACTATCACCTGCTAAGTAAGAAACCATAACTGAATTGTTCTTATGATAAGGATAATCTTGTAAAAAGAATATTCGACCTTCTTCATTTAATATCCAATAACTTCCAATTCTTCTCATATCTTCTTTATCAGTAAACGAAGTTATATTACATACAGTAGGTATATTTCCTGTGGTAGTAAATGTTAGAGTATTAGTTCCACTACCCGTTGCTGAACCACTTAATTCAACAGTAGTTGAGTTAGTAATAGAAGAAATTGTAATTGCTCCACTAATACCTGTTCCTGTTACAGTCATACCTACGGCTAATTTAGAAGAATCTGCCACCGTTAAGGTAGCATCAGTATTTACAGTAGTGCATGTTTGATTTATGGTCGCTTTTATCACACAATCTGCCCCATCATCACCCGAAAGTAGGGATGAAATGAGAACGGTAGTCCCATTTCCGTCCTCTTTTTGAGCATAGAAAAAGTCAGAAATGGAAAGAGAAGAAGAAGTAAGGGCTTTTGGAGCAGTTGCGCCTGTAAAGGTTGAAGTTGAAGATGGAAACTGTTCATTAACTAAAGAAACTATTTCATTATTAGTAGTCTTAATACCAAAAGTATTACAGAACTCATCAACTCCTAAACTACCTACTACATTTTCTGAAGCCATTGTAAATGATACTCCACTGTTAGGTAATTGTAGTATAATTGAATTTAAATCTCTAAAATTATCTAGTAATTGTATCTGTGCTTGAGCCGAGGCTAATTCTTTATATTCACTACCATTCCATACTTGTAAAGAAACTACCTTTCTAACTTTCATTTGAGTTAATTCTATAAATCCTACATACCCACCATATAAAGTATTTCCCGGAATATTTCTATAATCAAAGTTATGAATTTCTTTTTTAGTTAATAGAGGTCTGAAAGAACGCTTAACCTTTTCATCAATCATACCTTCGACTCTTTTAATAATAGCACCAACTTGTGCTAAAGTAGGATAAGTATTACTAGCATGAAAAGCAGGGATTTGTAATAAATTAGCAACTTCTGTTGCATCAGTATAATATCCCCTACCATCAGAATAACTTGGGTTAATAGAAGTAAAGTCACTAGGAGATATTGTTAGCCCCATCTTACTCACCTGCTATACCCATTCTTTTAAGTTTATTATATCTTAATGTAAATGAAGCAACATGTCGTCTTAACTCTTCATTTACAGATTTTGCTCCGCCACCTCTTAGATAAGGATTAAATTCAAAGGCTTTTGTCTTTCTAGCATAATATTGAACAACTAGGGTAGCATCTTTTAGATAATCATATAGTCCTTCCCCATCCATTTTAAATTTCTTAGGTGGACTTTTAATACTTAATTCTATTTTATGTTGCCACACTTGTTCGGGGTCTTTTAAATTTAATTTAGCGGCATCAAATATGTCTGAAGTATCTATCCATTTTTTAATTTCAGGCTCGAATACATCATCAAAGTTTAAAACATCTTCTTTAAATTTTGAAACTTGAGTACCAGAAGAAGATATAAGTTTATATTGTTTTCCTTTATATTCAAACAATTGTCTTTTATCATCAACTATATTATAATCTGCCAAGCCTCCGGCAGTATCGTCCACAATATCTTCAAACTCTTCTTCTGAATAATCATCTCTTTTAAACTCTGTCCACTTATAATCTTCACCAGACAAACTTTGTGCTTCTGGGTTTGTAACATATTTATATTCTAATGTCAATAGTTTATCTTTATTTTTTTCTTGATAATCTAAATAAGCCTGTGAGATTTCTGCTGTTTCTTCTTCTGTTTCAGGTTCTAATATCTCATTACCGTCTACTTCTTTGTATGTAATATGTTTTTGGTCTTTTTCTCTGATTCCTTTTAATTCAGGTAACTCTATACTAATAGGAACTTCTTCTTTTCGTCCTTTTTGAAATGCCCCGCTTTGAGTCATAAACCTACCATTAGTTATGCCATCTGCTCTTATTTTATCATTTTTCGCTTTAGTTTCTATTCCTAAATTAGCGGAATCAGGAACCACAATTATAGCATGTTTCTGTAAAGGTCTTTGTGGAGTAATAGCATAAGTATCTTTTTTTGTAACTACATCAAATTGAGTTTCTAAATCATACCATTCTTCACCAAACATTTGTTCATAAGTTTTACCAAACTTTTTAATGCTCTGTAAATCCCTGCCATATTTGGTAAAAGTAATACCAGAAAGTGTTGAAACAAAATCACTATTTTCGATTAAATCAATGGCTTTCTTTCTTGAAAGCATTCTATCAATTTTAGCCTTATCCCTTACAGTTTTTTTAGTTTTAAGTTCTTCGGTTTCTCCAGTTTTTTTACCTGTACCTGTAATACTTTCAACTTCTGTTGTGCCTTCTTCTGTTTTTACAGTGGAAGCATATAATGAACTTAAACCTCCAGCATTTAGTTTAATAAATTCCATACTAGGAGTTTCTGTCATTACTTCATTAACTATTTTTTTAAGAGCAGTTACCATCTCTTCGACATAATTACCTTCCTTAGCGGCTTTTTTAGCCCTACGATAATTAGTTAGAAACTGAGTATTATTTTCAAACAAACTAACTTAACTCTCTTCTTTAACTCTTCTTTATCTGTATCAGTATCTAAAGCCTGAGTACCCCAAAAATTAAGAAGAACCATTCATTTCACCTCACATTAGCCATTTAGCCCAAGCAGCACCTTTTTGAATAGCACTACCTAATCCTAAACCTGCTTGTGGAGGTTCATATGACATTTGACCTTGTGCATCAATCCAATAAGGACGGCCATATCCGTCTGTTCCATTTGGAGGAACCGGATAACCTGAACCATTATTCATAGCACCATTCATTTGATTATATTGTTGCATATTACCTGTTGCGCCAGCAAGAGCCATACCTGCTGATGGAGTTCCGGTATTAGTTCCTCCAAATCCTTGTGACTCTAAGTATTGTTGTTTAGCCATTTTTCTTTGATTAACTACTTCTGTATTAACAGCACTATGTAGTAATTTCTGAATATCTAAATCAATGTTTTCTTGAGTAATCTTTTCAAATTCTCGCATAGCATCTGCATTAATAACTATATTACTTCCTGTCATAGTAAAGGCTAATTTAGCCAACATTTGACTAACGACTCTCTCTATAACATCTTCCATTAACTTTTCAAGAGCAGTTAAAAAATGTTCTCCGT
>CAACVD010001180.1_pt1 | contig 12567 bp, 22 predicted proteins | sample 2381771 | NCBI WGS metagenome assembly CAACVD01 (sample SAMEA5211965, study PRJEB30684) | marine metagenome | biome: Marine; feature: Epipelagic; material: Water | collected 2015-10-15 | depth 15 m | reverse complement strand
AACCATTATTTCATAGTGTTTCAATAAATGAACTTTAGCCACTCTTCTTAGTTCATTATTATTGTTTTTTCTCATACTTTTTATTTTATCTTTAATATGAGTAAGTAATTCTGAGTCTTCTTCAATGTTTTTTTTAATTAATTTATAGTATTTTTTTAAATTTTTTTGTTGATTATAAGGCTTATATTTTGTTATTAAAACAGCTTCCCAATATCGTCTTCTATCAGGATTAATGCTAGCTTTTAACAACCTAACTCTATCATACTCTCCTGCATTTTCTTTCTCATCATAAGATGCACCATCTCTAAAAGGTCTTCCCCCTTTCCAATTTTTAGTTTCTCCAATATACATTACTACACCATTAACGTATCTAATATATATTACAGGTTCTTCTCTATTATTAAAAATTTTATTTTTTAAAGTCATCTTCTTTCATTGGTGTTGTTTTCTCTTTCTCGTCATGCATTAGGTCATAATACATGTCTATTCTCTTCAAAGCCTTATGTTTAAAACGTCTTAATTCAGGTCCTTCGACTTTGAATTCTTGATAATATAGGTCAGGCGTGCATACCATGATAACTCCCTGTTGGATGCTGCTGCCGTATACATAGTCGTGTGCCATGGCGTACATTGCAATTTGTAAATAATAGTCTTCGATCCATTCCTTTTTTTTAGGACGGTTAGCTTGTTTGAAGTCAACAACAGTCTCAACACCGTTATGCGAACACACAAGGTCTGTTTGGCCCGCGTATAGGCCAGGATAATGTAACGTAACTTCGGAACCATAATACTCTTCGACCGGCGCAAGACCAATCTCCATAATTTTATCGGCCATGGGACGCGCCTGGCATCCGAGTTCTGTAAGATCATCGTAACCAACGCCCGTGACATAAGATTCCAGGAATTTGTGCATACTGGTACCCCGTGCACTAGATATATTTTTGATTCGTTCTGCCTGTTCTTCACCGACTTTAGCCTTCCATTTTTTTAAAAATTCTGTGTTTTTCGTAGCGCCTAATATCGTAGTAACAGACGGAAGTCTATAAGAACTTATCTCATACACACGTTTTCCTGTATCAGGATCCGTGATCTGTTTTCCGTCCATGTAGTTGTATTTATTACTTTTCTTCATACCTGGTTTCTTTCCTATGTTATGGTATTCCTTTATATCTTCATCACTCATCATTTTTTCTGTAACCATAACCTTCTTTTTTATTTTTATATAATTTACACCAGGACCAACTTGTTAGTTTAGTTGACCAGTGGTTTACAAACATTAAAAAATTATAAATATATTTATCGAACATTATTCTAAACTCATTGCCTTTCTATATTGATCAAGATTTATTATTTGAGCATTTTTTTTAATTGGATAACAATCTTTACCATTTGGTCCAACATTATCTTTTGTGTAATGCTCTATGATTTTTTGTATTTTTGGTAATTTAGTATGTGCAAATGGCCATATCAAACAACACACATAGTATGCATCTCTAAATGTACATCGCCATCTCCATTGTTTTAAGTATGGTGTACCATCAACTCTTTTACCATTTACTTTTTTAGGTGTTAATGTTCCAACACCTAATACTTCATGCACCCACATGAGAACACTACGGTCAGTCATAGTGATCTCCATGCTTAGACGTAAACTATTAGAGTATCTATACCCAGGTTTACCCTTATGTTTCTTTTTTTTTTCAATACCTCTTCTCATGTGAATAGAACCCTCACCATCAAAGAGTCCTGCTATGTAAGCTTTATCTGTATCAGGTATCATTAGTGTATTGACATTTCTTCCCCTTCAAGATCAATAAACTCTCCATCACCATAATCATAAAGTTCTCCTTGCGACTCACAGTCCCAGCATTGATGAACCATATCTTCTTTTTCATAAATGCATGCAACTTTTACATAGCCGTTACCCTTACAGGTAGGACATATGTATACTTTCTTAACTTTTTTTGAATTTGCCATTTAGTTTCTTCGCTTTCTCGTTTGCAATGTATTGAATAGTTTTAGCAATTGATAGTTTTCCACCTGGAAAATCAGGTACTAAAACTTTGGACAATTTATCTAAAGTAGCGTATGTTTCTTTTGTTAGAGAAACATTTTTGTATTTACTCATGTCTGTCATATTGTTTCCTTTCATGTTAAAATTAATATATAGTATATTTTATAGGATTGTCAATGACAAAAATAGTTTTAAGTTTAATTATTTGTTCACAAATTGGAAGTACTTGTCTTGAGCCTTATGTTTGGCCCACTACATTTAATACTCAATATGATTGTTTAATGTTTGGTTATGAAGAATCTAAGGTAAAAATGGAAAAAATAGGTGCTGAAAATGTAAACAAATACAATATGTTTATTAAATTTTATTGCACTCCAGAAAATACAATTTGACTATATAGTTAATAAATGTTATCGGATTAGATCTTCTCACCAAGAACCTATCCCACAATATTTCCCCTCTTTAGGGATAGGTCTGTTTAATTCAATTTTATTTACATATACAACCATAAAAATCACCACTACCATTATTCATAATGTGCGTGTTCCATGAGCCGTGATACGTGGTTAATTTTAAACGTAGTATGTCACATAGATCGAAGCAATCTAGGTTTACGAATAACGCGATATGTTCCATCATCTGCTTTGACACTGGGATTAATTGGTATAACCCGTCGTTTAATATTATGAGGTCCATTCGACCACTCCTTTACTTTCTTGTACCAAAGATCTTTATACTTAGGATCTTTTGTTTTGTTGTACTCGTTTGCTATCTTGTCTAAGTCGTCTGTTCGATTCACCATAAGTTGTACCCAAGTTTATTATTTTATTTATACTATGTGCTTTTAGTTCTGCAGTTACACCATACCTTTTCCAGGCTTTTTTCATTAGATTAAGTTCTAATAAAAAAGTAGACCATTGATTTTGTGATGCTCCTTCTACGTTTATTGTTACTGTTTTCATTTTACAAACACCTCTCTAACTTTTCTACCTGGTATCCTTGCACTTACAAGTGGTGCATCATCTAAACCGTCCATAGAGTCTATATAAACTTCTAATGGACCTGCATGAGTTTGCATTGTTACAAAACAAGTACCTTTGTTTCTTATGTCAAAATGTATGCCTTTAGCATAACGATCTTCAAAGTTATTTTTTCTACGTATTGCCATATGTTCTTTGTCTCGTCTCATTTTTTTCTCCTTTATTGCTTTCATGTCCTATATATAGGATACTAATGGATGTTTGTCAACCCTGTCCTTTATATCTTTTTTGTGATTTTTGGCGCTTTTCTTGCTTATTTTTATTTTTTTTATGCTGTCGAGGTCCTCTTTTTTTAGGCTGGTCTCTTGTTTCAAATGACTTAAATTTTTTAGCCATCTTTCCATTCTTTTACAAACGGTGTAGCATCTTTAGTTCTTGTAATAGATGGTAGATATACAATTTTACCATTTACATGTTGTACTAAATCTGTACCGCAGTTTAAACATCTATATAATTCATTACTTAATCCAACTAACATTGTAATCTCATCACATGTAGGACACTGACCATTTACAATTTCTGTTGAAAATTTCATTATTTTTCTGTAATAATTTTTTTAATAGATTTTGATCCGTCAATGTTCGACTCAATTTCTGCTTCTACCTTTCCACACATATATTGAACATTAACATTTTGTTCACGTTCTGCAAGTCTTTTTCCTTTTAAACAATCGCTCATTGATTGTTGTATTCTATGTTCTTTTAGCTCACCTGCTATAAACATACAAAGAGCCACTACGCTACTGATTATTGTTTCCATTTGTATATTTTATTTCTCTGTTTTGGTCTTTTAATTTTTCAATATCATCTAACATTTTAGATATTTGTTTTTCCATAAACTCAATACGAAGTTTATTACTTGTATTCATTTCTTGATTAATAGTTAATTTTTCTGTTGTCTTATATAAATCTTCAATTAACATAAACTGTTCAGAATCAGCGGGAAGTGATCCCATTAATCCTCTAGGCCATTTAATTCTAAATTCTGTATTCTTTTCAAGATCAGCTTCCATTAATTGTAATCTTGTGTGATGAGAATTTTGAGTTTCAATTAAACCAAAATAAGCCCAGGTTCCGATTGCGACCATTCCTATCAAACTGGCAACCGTCTTCATAGGCATCTGCACTCTTGTATCTTCTCCGATATCTAATGGTTTATTGGACATTGGGACCTCCGAAGAATGCTAGGAGACAAAGAGCAATAATTAACATCGCTGTGAATCTATAATCCATCCTAGCACACTCCATAATCATTACTTAACTATGTAAGCTACAATAAGTACGGCAACTACAAGACATTCAATCTTGTGGTCTGACCAGTAATGCATAGCTTTACTTTTTAATTTATCAATCATATTTCCTCCTATATAGTCTTCATATGTTTTTATCACAATATTGTTACATATGTAACAACTACATTGATCGCATTTACGACCACAATGACAATCGTGTTTGCATTCAAAACAATACGTTTTCATTTCTTTTCCTCTATTTCATAAAAAAACTTATCCGTATCTTCTGTCCGCCACGCTCTACTATCTTCTACATTCCATTCAGAAGTCTGCACTTTCCAGTCAGGAGTACTATCTTTCACTGTAAAAGAAGGTAGGTCCCATATACATCTGTTGTTAGGTTGTGCTGCAAAATTACCGTCATCTAAGGCAATTATGTGAGCGCACTTATGTTCGTGCGGAATCTCTGAATGATCAGTGTCAAGTATATTACTGTCTGGATGTGCAAAGTCAACGGTAAATAAATATTTTCCTGGGTGCCATTTTTTATCTTTTCCGATATACTTACCGGCTTGTCCGTCTAAAATATCCCAACGATGGACAGAAGGATAATAAGAAAAACAATTCCAGAGCTGAAGTTCATCAAGTCGTCTTGTGGGCACTCCGGATGGTTCAAATCCCTTTTGAATAAACGCGCTAATTGGTAAGCGATAAAATATTGCACCGTTTTCCATAATAGCATGAAATAATACAGCCCTTCCTGTAAGAGCGCTAATACCAAAGATAATACAGTCTTCAACTTCTCCATGATGTTTTTTAAGGTCATATAAATACTCTCTTCTTATTTGTGCATAGGTTGCTGGTATGTTTGCATTTAAGTAAGCCATAATTTATCCTCATTTTATTTTATCCCTTTATACTACCCCAGTTTTCTCCAGATTCAAAATCTACTTTATTAGGAACTTCTAAACAAATTGAATTTTCCATAGTTTTTTGTATTATTTCAGACTCTTCAGCTGTTTTTATAGAAAAACAAAGCTCGTCGTGTATCTGTATGTGAGGCACAATACCTAACTCATATAGTTCTACCATTGCTTTTTTGGTCATGTCTGCAGCTGATCCTTGTATTAATCTATTTAAAGCTTTGTATGTAAACGCCGGTCTGTAATGTTGTTCAAAGTTATTACAGTTTGGGTCAGATTTTTGAGAATTTTTTGCTAGATCCGCATGATATCTATTTTGCGCCTCTACTGTTTTTAAAATAGGCACTGGAGATTTTACTATCTGCATTTTACCTTCTACTTCTTTGTACTCACTAATTTCAAACACACCTTTTTCTTTATTCCATTCTTTGTTTATAGGCTCCCATCTATCAAACCTACAAAACCTATCTTCTAACGTAAATATATTTTTATTTTCTTCAGCAAATTCTTGAAGTCCTTTTGATAACTTTCTTACAAAGGGAACTTTAGTATGGTATTGATCAAATAATTCTTCTGCCTCTTCTTTGTCTAACTCTAAAGACTTAGCAAGTTTTCCTTTACCCATACCGTAAAATAATCCAAGGTTAATTGTCTTTGCTTGTTTTCTTGTAATCTTAGCCATCTCCGCTACAATTTTATGAAAATCTGTTTTAGGATCTTTTTTATATGCTTCAGCCATAACCTCGGCTCCTTCAAAACCATTTTTTAATGCGTAATGTACAACAAGCCTAGGTTCTTGTTGTGAGTAGTCAAAGGAGGCCCACTCATGACCTTCTTCAGGTAAAAACAATTGTCTTATTTTACTTCCCAACTCACTCTTTGATGGTATCTGTTGTAAATTTGGATTGCTCATTGAGAACCTGCCGGTGACAGTTCCCCCTGAGTCTGATCTAATTTGATTTATATCTGCGTGTATTCTTCCTTCATGTATATGTTTTAAAATACCGCTAACAAAAGTGTTGTACAGTTTATCTAATTGTCTAGCTTCTGCAATCATTTTTAAATATTTATTTGTATGGTTTTCTAAATACAGTTTTGTTATACTTGCTCTCCCTGTTTTAGGCGTTACTTTAAAATCATCTATACCTAGTTTATCTAACAATGGTTTGATAGAATCAGCAGCCCAAACATCTACTGATATTCCTGTCTCTTCTTTAATTTTTTTAAGTATTTTGTTTTTTTCTTTTTCTATGTCTTTACCAAATGTTTTTGTTTTTTCTTCGTCAACTCTCACGCCTTTAAATCTCATGTCGACCAGACAAGGAAATAGTCTTGTTTCAATATCAAATATATTTTCTAAAGTTTTTATTTTTTTAGATTTAGTTTTGACCTCACTTTTAATTAAACCTTTGAATTTATTCCATAATTTTAAGGTCAAGAATACATCCTGTTCTGCATAGTCAACTACCAAATCGTAGGGAAGTTTGTGCATGTTTGACATAGGATCACTTATTCCATGCTCCTCCTTTGATTTTTCTGCTAAGTCGTGCTTGTATTTAGAGTCTCCTAAATAATCTTTAGCTAACGAATCTAAAGTATATCTCATTCTGTTTTCATCTATAACAGAAGCAGCAATCATAGTGTCATATATAGGACCTATAGGCATCAACCCTGTAGCAGATCTTATCCAACAAACATCGTACATTGCATTATGAAAAACTTTTATTACTTTTTCGTTTTGAAATATTTTTTTATTTAAGGCTTTCCATGTATTTCTAGGACCTAGATTTCTATTAAGGTGAGCAATTGGAAAATAAAATTTCTTATCTCTATAAGCAACTGCAATACCACAAACCTTGCCTTTCTTTTTAATGGCCCCTGATCCGTGAGTCTTTAACTCTGGATCGTATGTCTCTAAGTCAACAGCAACTGTATCACCGTCTTTTATATCTAAATCTAAAGTCGAAGGTATAGCATTCATTTTTTATTTCTTAAATGTTCAATTTCTAAATCGCAATAGTGTTTGATCTTCTTTATATCTTCTACACCATTTTTATTTAAATATCTACATACATATTTAATTACATTTGCTTGAAATGGATTAAGTTCATTTGTTCTTATGAACGTCCAAGGTTGAATGGAGAACTGTTTATAATGAGATCCTCCAACTTGTTTGTCTTGTGGGAACGCTTCGTCCCAATCTTTTTTATTTGTCATTGGTCTTCCTTTCCTAAAAATGATAAATGACTTGAACTTTTTAATAACCATAAAGTTTTTTTAGCTCTTGAACATGCAACAAACTTCATTCGTTTTTTTGAAAACGTTTCTTCTTGTCTAGTAAGTTTAAAATCAAAAACAACGTTATCAAATTCTTTACCTTTAATTGTGTGTATGTTTTCAATAAACACTCTTTTATTTTTTAAATCTCTGTCGTTGTTGACTATGTCTCTAATATAATTTTTTATTTGAAGGCTGCCTATTTTACTAATGGTTTGAAAATCTTGTGTTTTTTTTATTCCTGGTATAACAAAACTGTTTTCTATTAACCAATCTATATCAAAACTACTTCTATCTTGCTGCTCTAACTCGTCCATTGTTTTCAAAACGTATTCAGGCACCATTGACTTTAACATAGACTTTACTTTTGCTCTACTTTTAATTTCTCCTTTTACAAATGTTTTATATTCTCTTTGATTTTTAATTTCTGCAGCAGGGTACTTTATATTAAATTTTAAATTATCTTTTGCAGGTAATTGAAAAGGAGCTCCAATACTTACTAAATAACGAAGTATTTCTTTTGGTTCTCCTCCCCTGTAAGTAAACACAAAATTTTCATCTGTATTTAATATTCTATTTTTTAATTCTAACGCAAAAGGGTCTTGCGTCAAATCAGATAAATAATGTATTTCACCTTCTATAATTTGACCTGTAATTTTATCTTTTAACGGAGCCCATACTCTTTCGTATTCATACTCGTCCCAAACATCTTTTATAATTTTTTTACAATACTCATTAACAACTCTAGGACATCTGTGTCCTTGTTTTAATTCTATCTCAGGTTTTGCAAACTCTAAGTGAAAAGAGTGCGGGTCTGCACCTGCAAACTCAAATATAGATTGATCAGGATCTCCTGCTTTGTAAAAATAGTCTACATTTTTAGACATGACTTCCTCTGCTTTTCTTTGTATGACGCTAGAATCTTGTGCCTCATCCACAATCAATACCTTCATTTGCGTACATTTTTTTTGTGATTCTTCTTCGTTTATGTAAAAGTCTTCAACCATATCTTGAAAGTCTAGTATTTTTTTAGCCCTACCATTTATTTTTTCGTTTGTTTTAAAATCGTCGTAATATTTCTTCATAAATATAAGTTCTTCCGGATCATACTTATAATCTTCTTTTTCTTCAAAAGTTAAAGACCTGTAATATTTTAAAACCTCTTGACCGTTATCTCTTGCAAAACTTACAAATTTAAAAAAAGGGTGTAAGGCAAACAGTGCTTGTACGCTATTAAAATTTCTACCTTTTGTGTGTTTATCAAATATAGGTTTTAGGTTTATTAATATCTCGTAGTCCTCTATTAAAAATGCTTTACCAACAACTCGGTCTTTACAAAATTTGTGAATAGTTGTTACGTTTTGTTTCAACGTTTCTTTTCCTAATTTTACAATACCAAATACTTCTTTACCTGTTGTTTTTTGATATTCTTCTATGCTTTTATCCTCGTATATTTTATATCTTATATGATCAGCAGCAGTATTTGTGTGAGATATAACTATAATATTTGCAGGGGAATACTCCTCTAAGTGTGAGTAGTAAGTTTCAACTAACGTTGTTGTTTTACCTGTGCCAGGAGGTCCTGCTATTCTAATTTTTTTCATGTTCTACCTGTTTTGCACTATCTCCCATAACTTGATACTGGTCTGGATCAGATTTAAATCTCCATGTTGGACATGATTTTTTTTTCCCTGTTATAGGATTGATTACGTCTCCATTTTTTTTAGTAGCATTAAGTATATGTTTTAAATCAAATGTTACTTCTTTTAATTTTCTTTGAATTTTAATAGATCTTAAATAATTCATAAAGTCTGATATTCTAAAATCTAATTCAGAAGTTTTTTCATTTACATAACATGCATTTTCTAACAACGCTGTTTTTTGAAAAGATACAGTTTGTTTTCTTACAAAATCATATACTAACATTTTAAATTCATAGCTATCACTAGCCTCTTCTTCTGCTTTTTCACTTACCCTTTTACCTAATCTAACGTATTGCATTGCTTGAAACTCTTTTATTTTCATATCTAATATTGCAGGATGTGGAAAATGACCCCCGTCAGCTAATACGTTTACCCACTTTTCTTTGTTTATTAGATCAGAACCTTTCATTTTTATCCTAATTCTTTTAAAAGAGTCTCCGTCCTTGACATCAACTGTCTCGTAAAAAATTGGAGGGTCGCTCATGTATTCTGTTACGTCACCAAGAGCTTGTTCAGCTTTTGCAACCTCTATAGCCTTTTCAGGTGTAATTCCACATATGTGTCTTGTACATGCCGATACATCACAAAACTTTTTTATTTCAGATCTTTTACAAAGATAATTGTATTCTTTGTTTTCTGATTTTAAAATTGTATTGTTTATTTCTTTTTCTTCTAAAGGTTCATCTAAATAATTTTTATTAAAATAATGTAGTAATTGTCTTGCATCATAAGTTGAAAACTCAGGTAGTTTTTTAACACCTTTTTCAATTGAATTTTTACACCAACTATACATGTGGTGAAGAAGATCGTTTCTATTTACGGTTTTTATTTTACCGCCTCCGTCTACTAAAGCGTTTTTAGTACAAGGTAAAAAGAAATCGTTTAAAGTTTTTTGTTTTATTTTTTTAGGTTTAATTATTTCTTCTATTTCTTCTTTTAGATACTCAGCTAAATTGTCTTGTGCATATTTTTCATGCATTTCAAAAAACTCATCTATGGATGCGTCTTCAAAATTATCTGTGTATGCAAAAGTGCAACACTCCTCCTCATTAAAATAAGGCATGTTTAACCAAGAGCCAAATGAATTGTTTTTTAAATTTGTTTGCATTGGATAAACTCTGTCTAAAATATCCGCAACACCAATTTTTGCAGCAAATTTTTCCATTACTAATTTTACTTCTTGCGCATCATAAAATGTTTTCATGAACATGTATACGTGAGCTCTACCACTCTTTGATCTAAACATGATCAAAGGTAAATTTAATTTTCTAATTTTATTTAAAAGTCCTTGATAGTCATAATTATTTATATCTATGTCAATGGCGCCCCACTTACATGTCCCATCTTTTTTTAATGGAGCAATACCTAATTGCGGTTCTACTCCTTCAAGATGCAGTCTCCACTGTTCTCTTGTTATAGGACTTTTTGTGTGAGTCCAGGCGTTGACTTCTACTTTTACAGAAAGTTTTTTATGTATTCTTTTAGCTTGTCCGTAAAATTCAGTAGCACCTTCAAATATATTTATAAATTTATCTAGCATAAATTAAAATGGGCATCTCTACTCTCGCTTTGATGCCCACTACCTAGGATACTATAAATTTAAAGATTTTTTAGTTTCTTCTTGAGATTCAGGTTTAGCTTCTACTTCACCCTTACCTACAGATTCTGCAAAAGATTTTGCCATATCGTATATAGCTTTGTCTTGTACAGGACCAACCTTAGATACATCCCAACCAAACCATGTTCCTTTGTCATTAGACATCTGAACAGTTGATAGTTTATAAATGTGGCTATAAGTAGGCGGCGTGAACAAGCCGTTTTTACCCTGCAACTTTAAACCCATCATCATTGAGTTCCATTTTCTACTAACTTTAAGTTGAGTAGACTTCATAGAAATCAAAGCTGTTTGTGGATTGTCATCAAGAGTCAATACAAAATGACTAGCGGTATTATCAAGATAATTACCGTTTGGTAATCTGTCCTTAAAATCTTTACCTCTAGTTGTTTGACTTACAATGTCACTGTCTGCGTCGTGCATTGCAACAGGTGCGCCAGTGCTCTGACCTCTGTCTTGCCATTCAATGTACTGTCTTTTATAATGACACGGTACAACTGATATTGCGTCATACAATGTATTAGTTACAGTGTTTATTATTTTGCCAGGCTCTGCGCCTTCAACATATTTTCCATGAGTCTTGTTGACTTCTGGAGATAGTTGGCCCAAAATTTTTAAGAAAGGCAACGCAAGATCTTCTTGCGATATATTTTGAGCGCCTTGTGCTGCATCAGCTTCCATATCAAATGTCGCTAATGCTCCGTTCTTTTTTTCTGCTACTTGGTTCATGTTTATTTGTTCCTTTTTATTGTTGTTTTATTCTCTGAGAATACCCCAAAGATTTCCGTTGGCATTTCTTTTCCTGCCTCAATACGCTCACGGACTAGCGCTTTCAGAGTCATAGGCTCAACCTTCATCTTTTGTGTCGGTTGAAACCCGTGACCCTTCGCAAGTTCAGCATAATCTGCTGCCTTGTTATCCTCGTTACGACCAAATGATACCAAGATCTCGTTCTTAATAATATCACCTAGTCCATTGTCCCGAAGCCAGTTAAACGCCGTCTCTTTATTTGCTTCTGTAATAGTAGCACGATACGTCGTTGAAACTTTAAGATGTGATCCATCTGAAAGTTTTAATTCTGCTAAACCCATCTCGGACATCATAGTCGGTATAACCTCCCCTGATATACGTTGGTATTCTTTTTTTAAATCTTTAATGTTGTTCTCACCTGTCTCTATTCTTTTATGTAAGCCCTCCAACATTGATACTTGATCTGCAAGAGACTGAATGTTTTCAGTTTTACTCATTGCATCTTGTTGATCTTTTTCAAAATCAATTGTCATCTATTTCTCCTTTCTCGTATAGATTAATCTCAATAGGATAATATTTTCTTTCTTGTTTATCCCACTTCAATACATTGTATTTGCCGTTTGTAATATCAGATACAATAGAACATGCAACACCAATGATTGCAGGATCTCCTGTTAATAATAAATAATCTTCTGGTGTATAATCTTTTAAACCTTTTCTTAATTTAAAAATTAATGGACCAGGAGAAAAAATCATTTGAGAAAACTCTGGTAATAAAAATTTAAACTCACCATATTTAGCTGCACCCATAATATTTATTTTGGGATTGCCTGATTGAGTTCCAGGAATTTCTTGTATTACATAAACTATTCTTTCTGACATTGACAATCAATATAAACATGTTTATATAGATGTCAACTAGAAAGAAGAAGAAAATTATGAATTATAAATTTAAAACGAAACCCTATGCACATCAATTAACTGCATTGGAAAAATCTTGGAACAAAGAAAACT
>CAACVD010001178.1_pt1 | contig 12582 bp, 9 predicted proteins | sample 2381771 | NCBI WGS metagenome assembly CAACVD01 (sample SAMEA5211965, study PRJEB30684) | marine metagenome | biome: Marine; feature: Epipelagic; material: Water | collected 2015-10-15 | depth 15 m | reverse complement strand
GCACCAAACCATTTTTCATTGCTTAACATTAGCTGAAAGCCAACTGAGGTGTTCCAAGTAAAATAGAATTGTCTGCTTTGATTATATAAGGCACTACATCATAAGCACTATTTGTACTTGATAAAGTTAAACCACTACCACCAACTGTTTCATAATCTGTGCCAAGACTTACTGTTCCTGCTGAACCAGAACTAGGCTGAATAAATATCATTACACCAGTTTGACCTACATTTGATGCTTCTGTTGTAGGATTAGATAAAGTATTAGCGCCACTACCTAAAGTAAGAATAAAGTTTTGATTTGTATCAAAATCTAATGTCTTGCTTGAAGATATAGTAGCTGTTTCAGTTTTAGGAACTTGTGCAGCAGTATATGTGCCAGTTAACTGAGATACGTTAATAGTCTTATTTGTAAGAGTTTGTGTAGCAGAAGCACCCACAAGTTCTTGATTGCCACCTGCAGGAAGAGTCAATTCATTAGTTACTCCTGCACTATGAGGTTGTGCCTTAACTATTTGTCCATGTGAGTTACTTTCACAGTTAAATTGAATAGCACCTGAATTTGTATTGCCTTTAACTGTTACATGACCAGTACCATTAGGTGCAAGTTCAAGATCACGATTAGCTGTTGTTACAATATCGAATGTAACTAAATCCAAATCACCTGCTAGTTGTGGAGAAGTATCTTCTGATAATTCAGCAAGTCCACCACCTGCAGGACCAGTTGCACCAGTAGCACCAGTAGGTATACCCAATGTAAATGCTATATTGCCACCCGATACAGTAGCACTAGCAGTAGCACTACCACCTGCTGATACAGTATTTACAGAAGCTATAGAGGCAGTAGTAATAGAATTAACTGCTTCAGCATTCCCACTTGATGAATTAAATCCTAATATCTTGCCTTTTCTATCATCTGTTAAAGGTATAGTTAATGTAGCTGCATCATCATTATCTTGTAATCTTATTGCTCTTGAGTTTTCGTCATCAGCATCAGCTATCATAGTAAGCAATGTATCTAATTCTGTATTTAATTTTGACACTTCAAAAGCACCAGAACTTGGAAAATCTGTTGTTCTTTCCAATGGTATTGATCTTGTAATAACAACTGTACTACCACCAGTAGCACCAGTTACATTTGTTGTAACTGTTCCAGTAGAACCATCACCACCAGTAACAGTATATTGAGTAGTATTAGCTGTTGTAGCATCAAACGTTCTCTCTACACCATCTACAAATACATTTAAATCTGTGCTTTTAGTAAAAAAAACAAAAGGCACAGAAAAAGAAGTCTGTGTAACTCCTTGAGAAACTGTATAACTTATACGTGGTGTATTTGCACTTAAAGCAATAGTCATAACAGAACTTTACATTGGAGGTTTACTTTATAAAACGCACAAATCTAATTCCGTGATCTAAACAATTCTTTAAAATCATCATTCATTCCATGAACAGCAAGCCAAGGAATATTTCTTGAAAGTCTTCTACTTGCTTCATTTGAATTACCATTTAAGTAATCATAAGCAACTCTACCAAAATCTACCATTTGTCCAACAGAAGCACCAAAAGGCTCTGCCATAGCATCAATCATATCGGGTTTATATTTACCTCTAAGAAGTTCACTATCATTTATAATTCCTGCACCCATCATTCCATGCAATCCCATATAAAATATATCTGAGTAAACACCTAATATACCCGATTGATCTATTGTTCTTGCTAATATGTCAGTAGGTTCTTTTTCAAAAAAGTATGCTCTGTTTCTATTTCTTATATGTAAAACAGAATAACCTAAGAACATCATAGCCATTGCTCCTGCTAATCTATTTCTTCTTGCAACATCAAACATAGCACCAGTTACTCTTGTAAAAGCAGCCATGCCAAAGTTCATAAACTGAAAAGGCAAACCAAGTAATTGATTTTCAACTCTTACCATTCCTATATTTTTAGTTGAGGCTCTTTTATCTATTGGAAACATCTCAGCGCCATTAAAAGGATTTTTTACATTTTTCATCCATGGTCTATGTCTCATATAAAACACACCATTAACAAGCATTGGTTTATCAAAAGAAGTAGCGTGCATAATTGTATTAGCAACACCAGTATTTAGTGCAGTATGGAATCTTCTTAAGACTTCTCTATCTTGTGGAGTAGCTTTCTTCCATGCATCAGTATTGGCATAATACATATTATCACCTTTTTCAAAAGGCATATTAGCTAACTCTTTTGCTTTTTGTATATCGTATCCATATCTACTCATAAACTGAATATCATAGTTTGTTGCTGTATTATTCTTAATTTTTACAGCCATTTCAATAAGTTCGGATTGACGAAATGCTCCATCCATTATCTTCATCCACTTTGTTATCAAGCCAAGATTGTTCCCAATTAAAGGAACATTATAAAAAGTATTATTAACTACATTTAAAACTTTTTCTGTGGCATTTGGCTGTATTCTTTTAACGCTATCTTCTATAAGTCTACGTTGCATCATAGCAGTTGCTAAATCTATTTGATCTATATGTTTAGCACCTAATTTAGCATTCTTAAAAAAAGCTTTACGATCTTCTGCATTAAAAAATGGAACACCAATTCTTTTAAATCCTCTTTCAATAACAGATATTCCTAAGTCACCAACTGCTGCTAAAGCAGCACCATGTAAAAATGTAGTACCCGATAATGTTCTTAATACTTGTGCTGTTTGATTAGATAATCTATCGGGGTCTTCTATAACTTGACCCGTTGCTCTTCTTAGTTCTTCTGAAAAATCTCTTTTTAATTGAGCAATTTTTTTCTCAGCAAAACCTTTGTCTCGCATATCAAATTCTATTTCTTCTAAAACATCATCAATATTCTTTTCGCCAAAGTTTCTTGCCCATTCAATACGTTTACCCATACGTTGTGCATAACTATACATAACTTCGGGTCCAGTTATAATGTAATCAGCTATTTCATATTCGGGAATATTTAATACTCTATGCTTTAAATGTTTTCCACTTCCTGGCTTATTTGCAAAGTTATCAATAGCATCTGCGTTTTCTTCTAAAATAGAAGCTACAACTTCTTTAGCAAATTTGCGTGGGTTTTGAACAAGGCGCTGTGTATATTCACCAATGGTATCATCCCAAACCATAGCAGGATTTTTTGTAAGGTGTCTTTCAAATATTCTTTCTAAACCTTTTCTTGCTTCTGGGTCTAAAAGTTTTTTCTTATCATAATATATAGGTGCAATGAATTGATTGTAGATACCTTGATCTAAAACATCTTGAGAATATCTAATCTTTTTTTCTAATTCAAACTTTCTACTTTCATAACTATTAATTTCAGCTAATTGTTTTTTACTTAAACCAATGCTTTCTTGTCTTTGTTTTAAATAGTTGTATCTCTTATCTAAATCTTGGTTCTTCTTATTTAACAATGATATTTCTTTCATCAAAGCATCATTATCTTTGAGAAGACCAACCATCTGTGCATCTCCTTTATAAGTTTCAAAAAACTCTTTGAACTTTCTATGCATAGCTTTTTCATCATCAGTTAAACTTCCGATAAGCTGTCTTTTCGTTGTGTCTTTACTTAAAATATATTTCTTAAAACTTTGTGAAAAGAACTCATCAAAGGTAGGGGTTTCCCCTCCAAAGACTTGCCCTATTCTAGCTTTAGCTGAATCTACATTATAATCAAATAAAGTAGTAGGAGATTTCCTATCTTGGTTACCCGTTACAAATCTTGTGTAAAAAGGTTGAAACTCATTGACAAACCTATTTGCTTCATTAGCAAAATAAGCATCTCTTTGTAATATGCTTTGATTTCCACCAACACCAACAAGATCATTTTCTCGAACAAGCACAGCATGACCATTAATTTTATCATAATAATCTCTCATCAATTGAGTGCCTTGTTTCATGATACGTTTGGCAGGGGTTGGAATAAGGTGCATCAAATACTTTGTATAAAAAGTCTTTACAAATTCATTAGAAACTTGACCATTAGCCACCTCTTCTCCCAGTTTATTGACATCAACTTTCTTTTCTCCTTGTGCCATAGCTTGAAGATTGTCACTTGTTTTACGAAGTGTTGGCATCATTGAACGAAATGCTTTAGGTGCAATACCTAATGCAGTCCCTAAACCTACTGCTGATATGGCATTGATACTTGTCTCTTCAAATGTATTCAGTTCATCAAAGGGCGCTCTAATTCCTTCTGATACACCTGCATAAGCTAAACCACCTTTGAAACCTGCTTTGGCAGCTTGACCAATAGTCATCCCACCTCTTACAAGCATACCTAGTTGTCCAAATACTGGCATAGCAAAAGCAACATTAAGTGGGTCTGCAATCCCTGCTATCAAAGAAGAGGGTGCATACCAACTTGATCTGCCTATAATTTCTCTTCTTCTTCTATTTTCATCTATTTGTGATTTTAAAAAATCAAGATGCTCATCATTCTTAGCTTGTACCAAATAATCAATATGATCTTCATATCCCGATATTTCTTCCAATGTAAAAGATTGTTTAGTTCTTTTTACATTACCAAACATAATATTATTTTCTAATGAACCAACTATAGGTGCATAAGTATATCCTAATTGTGCTAAAAAGTTTTCACCAAAGCTTGGGTCTGCTCTTACTGTTGTAGCATAAGATTTTAATGGCGCTCCTACAACACCACTTGATATTGGTTTTGGTTGAAACTCTGCCATTACATTTGTTTTTCTATGTTTGCACCAAAGCTAGGAGGTAGTTTACTTTCTTTAGTTAACATTGAATCTTCTTTAATCTTTTGTCCTTTTAATGCTTTGTTAAGTTTTTCTTGTAAGGCTATTCTATTTTTCAATATGTTTTGTAAATTTGTTGAAGTATTCATCTCAATTAAATAATTATTCTTATCAAGAATTTGATTACCATTTTCATTTACAATAATATATTGCTGTTTATTATCTCCACTATTAGGATTAGGAAGTAAAAATGCATTAACACCAAGCTTATAATTAATACCACTAGGTGTTTCATTTGTAATCTGATCTGGTCTTCGTATTGTTCTTGCTAAAGCAAGTTTTCGATTAGCCCTATTAACAAACTCTTCTAGTTTATCGCCTTGTAAAAACTTTTCGGGTGCAAATCTTGAAGGAACTTTAGCTGATGTAGTTGAATGAGAATATGTATACTTACTTGGAGTAAACATTTGATTGTAAAGATCAGTAACAAGTTCTTCTGCCATATCTTTTGATATATTTTTATTACTTAATAAATGCTCTGATACTGTTCTTATCATAGACTTTGCTTCTGATACCATGTCATTTGCATTCATAGTATCATAAACAAACTTTTGAATTAGACTTGATGTACTACCTTGACCATTTGAAGAAAGTTTTCTTTTTATTTCAAAATTTCTTGCTTCATCTGTTTCTGCACCACCTTTAAAAGCAACTTCATAAGCTTGTTGAGCATTTTCTGCACCATAGAAAGTTAATAGTTTATCAAAAGCATTAAAATCAGCTAACAATTCTGCACTAATAGGAAGTTTTTTTGATACTCCATCTACATATTGAAACTGTTTTCTATAATTATTAAGTAAAACAACTTGATTAGCACTCAAACTTGGGTTGTTACTTACCATCTCCAAAGCATTTTTTAAATGAGATGGCATAACATTCATTCGTCTAAGTTTAGTTAATCCAACATTATCATTTAATAATGAAGAATCTGTTAACCATTTTTGAGGACTATCATAATTTGAGAATATTAAATTAGCTGACTCTCTATTCTTTTTATTATCAATTGCAATTCCTTTTAAATTATTTGCATTAGCTGTAGCAGAAGAAACAGATGTTTTAAGACCAGTTTCTAAAGTTGATTGATTGCTTGCTCTTCCTGCAATATCTTGTTCTATTTGAGAAAGATCAGCTTCATTCATATCTGCAAAAAAGTTATTATCTAACTGTAATTTATCCTTAATTTCTTTAGGAAGATTTTCAAATGTTCTATCTTTTAACGATCTCTCGACAAAATTAAGTTCTACACTAGACATTCCAGTTGTTCTTTTTGTTACAATAGCAATTTTATCTGATAATATAATTCCTCTTTCTAACTGATTGAATTCCTTACGACCTATACGACCTCTTAATGTTTCAAGTTCTGTTTGATAGGCTTCCATATTCATATCAGCAGATTCATCCATGCCATTAATTCTGTATTGTTTTGCATCATTTAAAAATCTATTCATAATCTCTACAGAATTTTGGATGGCATCATTTTCTTTTTGAGTAATCTCTTCTTGATACTTTTTAATGCCATATTGTGCCGATAATTTAGTTGCTGAGTCCATGTAAATGCCTAAAACATCTTGACCTACTCCAGTTTTATTTAACTGCTTTGTCGTGGCTTCTATGTATGCATTTGTTTTACTTTGAAATTCATCAAATGATTTTGTATCAATAGCTATTTTTGCAATTTGATTTGAAGTTTGAACATCTAGTTCATTAGCATATCGTTTTAAAAGCATTGGCTGAGCAGTTTCACGAGCAACATCACTTAAATTCTGTGGTAATTCTTCAAAAGAAAGCTGTCCATCTGTATCTCTTGTAACAACAGACTTCATTCCTCTTACTGTTTTTGCTCCTACTTCTTTTTGTTTCTTTACTGCATCAGCATAACCAATTTGAAAAGCATCTTGCCCTGCTCTCAAAACTTGCATACCTAATTCAAATCCACCCGTATTAGTATTAACAACCCCAATAGGTTTGTTCATTACTGTTGTTCTCTTTGCTTTTAAAAACTCAGCCATTATGTACCATAACTCCCAGAAAATAATCTTCTATCAACAGTTCCACCTTTAGGTGCCACACTTGACATCTTTGATCCTGCTGAAAGCAGACTTGTTGCACCACTTATTAAAGCTGATTGCGATCTGTTTCTTCCACGAACACCTGCAAGATATGAAGATAAATCTCTTTGTCCTTGTTCTGTAAGAAATTGTAGTCTTGCTCTATCAGAGGCTGTATCTGTTTCTTTTTTGGCTCTTTCTTGTAATGCTTTAAGTGATCTGTCATTTAAATCACGACCAGTAACACCCGTGAGTGCTTCATTTATATTTAAAAAATCTTGTAGGTTTCTATTACGAGCATTTGCTTCTTGTAATGCAACGATTTCAGCATTAGCTTTTTGCTCTTTGATTTGTTGTTGTTGTAATCGTGCTTCTTGTTTTGCAGCCTTTGAAGCTTGCATTGCACCATAAAATTGTAAACCTGCACTTGCTATCATTAAAGGATTCATTAAAACGCAACCTCCATTACCATTCCATTAACTTGTAAATCAAAAGGAAATGACTGAGATACTGTTACTCTTGGGTCTCTATCATAACCAATTAAATAAAATTCTTCTTTACCAGTAACTGCTGATCTTTCTTGTGACATATCATCTGTTACATTTCGTATAATTAAATCAGTTGCATTTACAGAAACAGCTAATGTTGATACTAAATCTAATGTAACACGAGTTATTTTCCTTGGCTCTCCAGTCAAAGGACCTCCAACAACTTGAGCATCCACGGGTAGAGTCTTTATTTCGGGTGTAAATGCATAGCCTATATAAGCTTGAGTTACTCCCGTTTGAGTTGCTGAAGCATCTATTTGTCCTCCCGATATAGTAAATTGACCAAGAAAGTTATTTCCAGTTACTGCTTTTACAACTGCATTATTAGAAAAATGAGAAGTTAAACTACTAAACACACTTGCGGTCCCACTAAATGAGTCACAAAAATCCATAGGCATATCAGTTTGAAACTCTTCTAAAAATAATTTATCCGAACCACTTCCATCATCTCTTGAAGCTACAACAAATAATCTTTCATGGACTGAACATATGCTGTGCCACTTTCCCGTAGTATCCCATAAACTCCACCCCGACTTTCTGTCACCCCTAATAGAATAAAAAACAGCAATAGTTCCATCGTTATTAAGTAAGAAAGCATAAGCTTCTGATCTATTCAAAGCACCTTTGATTGATGTTTGTTGTACTGGGTCTAATATAAGATGTGGTGCTAAAGATGAAACAGCTACAGATGTATAAGCACTTTCTGTATCTGTAAAAAGAAACTCTCTCATAGCACTACCCGTTTTCTGTATAAACAAAGTTGCACCATCAAATACAGTTGGTTTAACAAAACTTGCACCAAAAGGTGTTTGTCTTCTTATAGTAGCATTAGCAGGTGTTACGGGTTTATCAGTAGGTGCTTGAACAAATAACTCTGCTCCCGTTGTAAATATCTGTAAATCTCTATTTGAAACTAAATGTCTAATAGAAAATATTTCACCTACATTTGCAGTTAAATCTAATGCATCATTATCTTCAGCATCACCAATATCAAAATTAAAATACTGTCCAGTCTTACTGCCCCATATACCATCGGGTTGAGCAAGTGTTCCACCAAACCATAATCTATTTTGATGAAATGTTACTGCAGCAGGATAGCCTCTTAATGAAGAATAACTCTGTTCAGAAAACTCTGTTGTTGCTCCTGCTGTTGCTACTCTTGGTCTTCCACCTCCAATAGCACTTGCAGTTGCACTTGCACCTGCTGTAATTTCGTATACATTTTCATTAATTACTTCACTTATAGTTCGAGAACCATTTAAATTTCCAATTGCAATACCACCAACAGCACCTGCTCTATCTATTGTTATTGATGTACTTGCACTTAAACCATGTAATGCATGAGTAACTTGAACTTTATCACTGCCTTCAAATGTTTGAAAAGCATCTGTATCTAACTGTGTTCTTATTGTACCTTTGACATCTCCAGTAGCTGTAGTTGCATTTGTAACTCCAGTAATTCTAACCCTTGTTTCTCCTATTAATAAATCAATACCAATATGTTTTGATGGAGAATCTGTATTAAAATAATCAGCACTTGTTGTTAATGTAACACCACTGCCCGAAGTTGCACTTGGAGTTATTGTTACACCTTGTTCTTGAAACGAAAAATAAGGTTGAAATATTTCATTATCATCAGTTGAACTATCAAAATTAAAAGTTGTTAATGTAAAAGTTGTTAAACTTGTACGAGTAAGCTTTCTAATCATAAAGGTATTATGAGCAATAAACATAATATCACCTTGTTGTGTAAAGGTAATCTCTTCAAGATAAGGCGCTGATGAAGTGTTCTGTAACCAAGTTTGTGAAGTTAATGACTGTATACTTGAAACATTTCCAGTTGTTGGAGAAATTTGAAATATTTCAATTCTTTCATGACTAAAAGCAATAATATACTTTTCATCATCTGAAAATATAAAAGGTTCTATTCTTACAGTTTGTCTTAAATTACTATCATATGATGGTGTTGAACCAAAGTTTGCCCATCTTTTTGTTCCAGGTCGTTTAGTTACACCACCCTCACCTTTAATAAAAAAGTTTCTCACTCTTTCTGCAGAGTTACTGTATACGGGAGTATCTGTTCTTGAGGTCAAAGAAGGACTTATTTCTCCAAACTGAAAACTATTTTGTGGCACTCTTATTCTTGCCACTAAGACCTCCTATCAGTAATAAACCTTGATGTAGTAAGCTTTCTTGTTGTTTGTTGTTGGCTATCAAGATTTCTTGCTTGTGCCATTAATATTCTTGCTTTTTCTTCCATTATCTTCATAAGACCATCATCACGAGCAATAGATGTTGCAAACATACTTGCTAATGAATACTCAACTGCCAATGTAAAATATGATGGAAAGTTAATTTCGTCTGCTCTAAATGTATAATCAGCAATCAAACTATCTTGAGATGTTGAATTACTAAATACTTTATCCCCATATACTGTATATTCAATTCTATTGTCATTAACTGTAACTGCATGAAGTATTAGTAAATCTGATGGTAATTGATGTGCAATATCAAATCTTCCAGTTGGAGTATCTGATAACTGATTTAATACAGCTTGTTCAGTTGCAAATCTCCAACGAGCCATGGAAAGAGATGCACGGATTGTATCTTCATATAAATTTGAAGCAACTAAAGCTTCAGTTGATGATGATTCAAATGATGTTATAGGGTTTGCACCAATAAGAACTAATGCTCTTGATGCTATGTCGATAGATGAATTGGCTGATGTACTTGGCATAATGAATTGGAGGAGATGTTACTCTCCTCCATACTCCTTAATCGCCATCTGTTTCGGCAACAGCAGTACCATCTGAAACATCTACAGTAGTACCATTGTTTGATAAAACAGTTACAAAGTTTGTAGTTGGAGTGTTAGTATCATGAACCACAATAAGATCACGAACTGACAACATATTCACAGCTTCACCAGTAAAATAACCTGCTGAATTAACAGTAGCTATTGTATCGGTAGTTGTGTATCTCCACATACTTCCATTTGAATCTCCACCAATTCTAGTGAGACCACTTGCACTATAAGCCATTAACGTCTCCCTTAATTATTATCTAAAACTTCGTATATACCATTGTCATCAATGACAACTGATCCCATTGACATCATTGATGTTGCCAAGTGAGATACCTTTTCTGGTACATAATTTAGTTCTGTGGTTACATTTGCACCAACACCTAAACCAATACTGGTAGTGTGATACGCCATATTCTTACCTGCTGTAATTGCAGCAGTTGAAAAAATCTTGAAGCCCAAGAATTCTTTCATTGTCATGCCACCTGCAAATGGTAAGTTTTGTTCACCAACAAAGTCTGATGATGCAAACTCAGTAATATTAAATAAGTCTGCATAACCTTTTGGATGCATAGCTAAATATCTTTGTCCATCTTCTGGGATATTTGCGGTACCAAAAGTTTCAAACAATGTTAACAAATCAGCTTTTGCTACTGCTCCAGATGTATCATTTATCTGAGTTGAGTTAGCACCTGCATCCATAGCAGTATAGATAATCTCATCTGTCTTTCTGCCAAGAGCAGCCGCCGCACTTGTTGCGATTGCTTGTCTTTCATCAATGTTAGTTTTTAGTTCATCAAGTTTGTCAATATACTCGGCTGCATAAAAGTCATTAAGAGTAACTTCGACATTAGTATGTGCTAATTCCATTGGGGTTACCATACCATTTCTTGATTTAGTTGAAGCAGAACCAGTCCCTATCTTCTGGAAACGAACTACATTTCCATTGACATTGTTTACTTGTCTTACTGTGTTCATGAGTTTAGAACCCATTCTTTGATAAGCCAAGTGAACTTCGGACTCAAACTGCTTTATAAAGGCTTGATCTATTGTATTAGCCATTTAAGTCTCCTTAGTTAAAGTTTCAGTTTCAAACAGTTGTCTACTTCAAGCTTCGTCTTGTTATCCTTACGGGCAATCAGCTATCCAAAGGCTGTCCATGACTAAACAATAATGGAATTGTTTTCTTCTTGACAACGCACAAATCTATACATTTTAAATTGATTCAGATTAAATGCCTTTTTATACACATGAAATCCTAGATATTCGAGCCATAGTATTGTTTTTCTATGCTCAATAGGTACAACATTTTCTAGTAATTTATATTTAGATTGAAAATATTCTATTATATTTATTGAGTATTTAACAAAAGATTTAGGTCTTTCATCTACTTCTTGAGAGCATAACATCCATATTCTTGCTACTTGAAACTTCTCTATAGGCACAACACCAAACATCATGATTGGTTTATCTCCTAATAAAACTGTATAAGTTTCAGCTTTCTTTTGCTTAATAGGATACATCAAGGCTCTCCAAGGAGTGCAGTTTGCTATCATGCATTCCCTTTTATCAGACTCTCTTAAGTTATGTTGAAGAGATTCAGCGTGAGATAGTTTTGCTTTGACTATTTCACAATCAGCATATTTACCCAATATTGGTGAGTTTTTTCCAGTCATTATTAACCTCTGCTATAAAACTCTCATCTCTTTTACCTTGTTGCCAATATCGAGGGTCTTTCATTTTAGCTTCAATCATTTCTTGAGTAACATGACCAGTAGGTGTGGTTTCAGTATTAAGAGAAGTTCCTTTAGTTGCTTCAATAACTTTTTCTAATGCTTTAATACCACCAACACTAGAACCAAGTGTTGCTACTGCTTCTTGCATATCATTATCTGGAAAAAATTTATTCATCCATAATTGTACTGCCTCAACTCTTGCATTTGCATTATCACCTAAACCTTTTTTTACTTCATCAAGATTAGGCTCATTAGCACCTGCATACTCAACAAACTTAGCTATACCCTCATTAAATTCATCTTGTGATAAACCATTATTCCAAGAATAATCAGACCACCATTTCAGCATTGAGTTTGATCCTGCTTCTTCTGCATCAAGACTTTCGGGTATTGTATACTCACCTGCACTTGGAGGTCTATTTGCAAAAGCTTCTGTTTCAAGTTCTTGCATTAAATTATTTTTAATATCTTCTTCTTTTTTACCTTTCCATGACTCAAGTTCAGTATAAGACTTAGCCATATCTTCCCATGTATTAAACTTTTCGGGTAAACCCTCGGGTCTATCTGCTACTGAGGGCTGAGGACTTGTTGTATCGTTATGCGTATTTACACCCTCAGCAACAGATTCTCTAGCTTCAGTATTAGTTACTGATTCAACTGTTTGTGCTTGGTTT
>CAACVD010001177.1_pt1 | contig 12582 bp, 14 predicted proteins | sample 2381771 | NCBI WGS metagenome assembly CAACVD01 (sample SAMEA5211965, study PRJEB30684) | marine metagenome | biome: Marine; feature: Epipelagic; material: Water | collected 2015-10-15 | depth 15 m | reverse complement strand
AAGTTGATTATTAATATTGTATACAACATCATTTTCATAATAAAAATGGCTTAAAGATTTTTGACCATTGAGATTTACTTTAAATATCCTAGGAGGATTAAAATTATCTACATATTGTGATTTAGAAAAAACAAAGTTTTTAAAGTTAACTTTAAATGTGCAAGTCTCTGGGTTTTTCTCAATATGTTCAATACAATTTTTTATATCTTCTTCTGAATAAAACTCATCTTGATCAAGAAGCCAAACATAATCTATATCATGTGAAAGAAGATGTTGTAAAGGCGCATTCCTTGAAAACGAATCGTTAGCTTCCTTCCCTAAACAAATATAGTCAACAAAATCTCTATGATAAGATAAAAGTTGAATAGGGGTATCTACATCCTCACAATCCCAGCCACATTCTACATATTCACTATACTGATAACTAGATACAGCGACTTTATGTATATTCGATATTTGTTTCCAAGCCTCTAAACACCTATCTGTATATTCAGGGAATCCGTAAAAATTACATAGTAAACCTATTTTCATATTTTTTTCCAAAGTTGTAATCCATGTTTAGACCTACCTCTCTCTTTTAGTTCTTCTTCTGTAATATCGTGTGTATTTGGATCTCCTCCTGTCGCGTCTACCCAAAAACTATGCCAGAACTTATTGACTTTAAGTCTTTCTTTTAGATCAACATATCCTAGATGATATACAAATGGCGCTCCACTGGCACAATATTTTAGAGTATTTTCGACATCCCTAATATCACAAAGAGGATAAGTTTGAAGCAATTCACCCTTGTCATTAATTAGCTCGTCAGTGCTTGTTTTATTATAATCAGGTCTCCCGTCTTCTTTAATCCCAAAGTTTACTGGGCCTCTATTCAATCCTTTTTTGTGAATATACCATTTAGCACCAAAATCTATATAATGGTCATAATCTCCATAAAGATTTACTACAGGAACAAAAAAAGATGCATATTGATTAGACTGTAATAATTGTTGACCTAAATTTACTATAGTTTCTTTATCTCCCCCTAATCTTTCATCTAGATTCTGCTGAATCATTAAATCTCCAGAACAAGCTTGTAATGCAGAATTCTCTGTTTTCCCATAACAGAAGGGGTCATCATAAGGAATATCCACAGATACAACTTTTAAATTGTATCCTTTTTCTTTTCCATATTCCCTAATTGCATCTTCAGTGTCATCTTTGCTTTTATTAACCGCAATGCAAACCTCATCTGCATAAACAAACCAATTGTCCAATGCATCTTTGTGGTTGAATGCTTTATCTAAAATGTTAAATGCTGTTGAGTAAATACTAATTTTCATTATTAAAATTTAATTTTTTGAAAACAACTAAAGTCGTGCTTATCTATGAAGCCAACTCTTTGATCTAAGATTTTATACCTATACCAATCATTTAAAAACTTGTCAAAGTTAATACATTCTTTCATATCATCTGTAAGATATTTGCTAAAACAATGTTCTATAGACTTAATGTTAAAAGGATCAAATCCTGATTCATAAATTTCTTTAATTAGTTTATTTCTATGTATGTATCTTTGATCTATTAACTCTTTTTGATTTTCAAAACCTAAGATAAGGTGGTTTGTATTTGGTAAAAAATAATATTTAAAGTTGTGTTCTATAAAATGATAAGGATTATTTCTTTTTTCAGACCTTACATTTTTTTGATATTCTTCCTTCCAAAATGAGTAATGAGATAATTCTATAGTTTTTGTGCATCCCAGTATCCCCTCATGAGGATTATTTACAAATTCTGTTTGTTCATTTAATTTAAATAGAAATCTTTTGTTATGCAAATATACGCCATCTATACCTTCATTATCTAAATCAGAACAAAGTTGTTTTAGCTTTTTTGTAAACTCAGGAGATAACCTTTCTAAAGTGTCTATAATTAGAAACCAATCCCCGACCTGCATTGGACCTTGAAATAAACAATGATTTCTGCTGAAGCTATATCTATTGCACCATTTAGTATAGATGATTTCTCCCTCTCCTTTTACACTTTCTAGATACTCTGCACCATCATCTTTAGGGTAATGAAATGTCCAGATCAAACCGTGAAAGTCATCTTTAATAGGATTAATTAACTCACGAAGATCTTCTTCGTTCCCATTTGATGTCATGCCTGTAAGCCAAATCCTCATCCTATTGTTTTTGAGTAAACTTGTTTAGGGTTGAAAAATGAAAATGGTGTTTCGCAATCTGTCATTTTCTTTAATAGATAACCTGACAAAATTTCGCAATGAATCTTTCCCAACTTATCAAGATGTTTTTGAGCTTCCTTCCAAGCTGCAAATATTTGATCTGTTCTATTAATATTCGGTTGAAATGTAAATGTAGGTCCATATTGAGTATAATGGATAGCTTGGGTAAGAATGTTGTCATCTTCTACTAAATATGGCGCATCATCATCTTTGAATTCTTCTGCCCTATTAAACCTAACACAAATCTGTCTGGGATTATCTTCTAAGAAATCTATAGATTTTCTAAAAGCATCTTCCAATGTTATTTTATTTGTCTGAATTAGTTCATCGTCTTCTAACCAAAAAGAATATTTTTGTTCTCTGATTATTGGATCAGAATAACTTTTAAATATATCCTTAAAATATCCAGCGGAATGAGCAAGATGATTTTCTGAGTGATGAACTATATTTTCTTTTGTCTCAATAACCCTTATATCTAGATTAGAACAAAAAGATTTTATTTCTTCTGCAATGCTTTCCTCCCCGTCTCTTGATTTTAGATGAAGAATTCTATTCTTGAATAAAGAGTGATCTATCTTGTCATAGAGATTATTAAGACAATCTTGATAAGTATGGCTGCCACCATGACCCATAGTGGTGCAAAAAACTATTAAATTGACAGGGAGAGTGGACATAAAACCTCTGGGCCTAGGGTGAATAGACCCAGAGGTCTACTATGACCTCAAGGAAATAATCCTCGACCTGTCCTATTGTAAGATCGTGACCATCTTATGTCAACTAATCTTCAATAATCTCCTCACTGATTTTCCCTAAAATATAGGCTATAGTTTCATCAGTATAAAAATCAAGATCTTCGTCTTCCTCTTGTGTTTCTGGTTCTAGGTCTGTCATAGTGTAGACACTATACACACAAAAAATTACAAAAGGAATTATTTCTCACATTTTAAATTATAGTCCTGCTGAGTAATTTTCTTAAAACCAAGATTAGTTAAAAATCCTAACAAGCAATCTAGCTTTGGGCCATTTTGAACAATCCCATCAGAATGAATATATTCAAAAGTAATCGAATCCAATTGATTGAAAAGAACGTTGTCGATGGACAAAAGATTTAAAAAGTCCAACCCCTCTGTATCTACAATTAATGTATCGGTTTTCGGGTATTTGCGGATCAAGTTTGAAAGAGTTGTAGTTTTGGTCTGAAATGATTTTAAGTTTGAGTGATGACAGTGAGCCGCTACAAAATCTGGATTTACAGAAGCCCAGCTAGAGTCTTCCTTATTCTGCTCTTGAAATAGCTCTATTTCAACTCCTTTAATATCTACAGGTATAACTGCAACCGTTTCAAAAAAAATATGATTATAATAGTTATATATTTCTTTTGCTTGTTTTATGCAGTTTGGATTAGCATCTATCAATACGGCACTTTCAGATTCTTTAATTAGATCAGAATGCTCGTCCTTCCCAGTATGGCAGCCTACTTGTATAATATCCATGTCAAAGTATTATATTCAACCTTCACAAGAAGAACAATTTAAAATTGATCTAGCTAATTCTTGACTGGGATTAGCACTTCTTTGGTAATAAAAGCTTTTGACCCCTTGCTCCCAGCCAAATATAAGCAATTCACTAACTTGTTTAGGAGGGCATTTAGGAGAAATCATTACATTCAGGCTTTGGCCTTGATCAATATATTTTTGTCTCTGTGCCGCTTGTATTACAATCTCTTTCTGAGAAATTTCACCAAACGTTTTAAATACGTCTTTTTCGTGGTCTGATAAAAAATCTAAATGCTGGACCGATCCTCCTTTTACGAGAATTGATTTCCAAGTAGTAGCATTGTTTTTACCCTTCTCTTCAAGAAGTTCTTCAAGATGTGGATTTTTATATGTAAATTTTCCTTTGGCTAGGTCTTTAGTGAAGTAATTACTATTCAATGGCTCAATTGAAGGGGAAACTTGACCAAGAATAAACGAACTAGATGTCGTAGGAGCGATTGCCATTGTAGTCATATTGCGTCTTCCATAACCACGAAGATGTTCTGGCTCACCAAACTCTTCTGCAAGTTTTGATGTAGCTCTATCACAACGCTCTCTAATGATATTGTGGATTTCTGCATTTAGAAACTGGGCCTCAAGACCTTCAAAAGCAATATTTTTAGATTGTAGAAGAGAATGCCATCCAAGAACACCAAGACCTAAAGCCCTCTGCCTTTTGGCAAAATTATGACAGGACTTCATGAAAGGGATATTTTCTGTTTTATAAATATATTCCTCCATGACTGCATCAAGAAACTGAACAAGAGTTTCGACTGCATCGGTTTCTTTGATCTCATCCCACCTAAGAAGATTGAGAGAAGATAAACAACAAACAAAAGATTCATCCTCTGACGAATGTAGAGCTATTTCACTGCAAAGATTAGAAGCATGAATTTTTAGTTTCTTATCTTTATATGCTTGTGGGGCATCGTTGTTAGCGTTGTCTGAAAAAAATATGTATGGATATCCTGTCTCAAACCTTTTCTTTATAACATTCGCCCAAACTTTTCTTTTATCTTTATCTCCATCTACCATTGACTGCATCCACTTATCGTCGATGCAAACAGCAAATGACATTTCTTGTATAGGATTTCCTTCACTTCTAATTCTTAGAAATTCTTCAACATCAGGATGATCTATAGGAAGATATGCAGCGAATGATCCTCTTCTTACATGACCTTGAGATACTATTGAGGCGACTTTATCAAAAAGCTCCATAAAGTAAACTGCCCCAGCAGAACTTCCTCCAACACTAATAGATTTTCCTCTGGCTCTAAGATCTCCAAAGTAACCAGAGGTTCCAGAACCGTGTTTTGTCTGCATCCCAACTTCAGCTTGTTTGTGAAGTATAGAGTCCATTTTATCACCAACATAAACACCATTACAAGAAATAGGCAATCCTCTGGCTCTACCAAAGTTAGACCAAACAGGGCTAGCAAGAGAGTAAAATCCTCTCTTCATATATTCCTCAAATTTATCAGCGAATCCGCTCTGTCTTAAATATTTTTCAGCAGCCTCTGCAATCGCTCTTATTCTTTTTTTAGGACTCTCTCCTTTTTGTAAATAACCTCTTTCCAAAAATTGTTTGGAATCTTCGTTTAACCAATAGTAGTCTTTCATTAAAATAAATCTTCAGCGTCAAATGTTTGAGAGTTTTTAGCGTATTCTACAGGGCGCGTATGAAAAAAATCAGTGGCGTTATTCCCTAGCAACTCTTCTTCAAACCAAATTGTATTGACCAATAATTGTTTGTCAACATCAAATGCCTTTTTAAAGCCAATTTGTTCTAATGACTCATTAATTCTATTTTTAATAAATTCTTTTAAAATGGGTGCGCTTATGCCTTTTTCGTTATATCCATTAATCATCCAATCTACAATTTGAGATTCTGCTTTAAAAGCAGCTTGAGATTCCTCCAAAATTTTCTCTTCAAGACCATCATCAAAAAGCTCTGGATGCTCTTCTCTAATTGTATTAATAATTTTAATGCCAGCTAAAGCGTGAATATTTTCTTCATTTCTTGTGTATTTTACCTGCTGACCAGTATCCTTTAGAACATTTCTGTAGCGATTGAACCAGTTGATTACATAAAACTGGCTAAACAGAGATACGTTCTCCACAAAGAGCGTAAATAAAATAAGAGCATAAACATACTGCTTTTTAGAGTCCTTATAGAATCTATGAGTATATTTTCTTAGGTAATTCACTCTACCCTCAATAAAGTCAAGCTTAAGATTCTGTTCAAAAACATCCTCTAGACCCAGCACCTTTAGTAATCTCTCATAGGCATTATTGTGAATAACTTCCACGTTTGCCATGACATACCCTAAATCCGTTAAACTGGGATGAGGAAGATTATCTCCCAACTTGCTCCAAAACTTCTTTACCGCTACCTCAATTTGCCCAATGGCTGAGAGAGTCCTAATAATCATCTCTCTTTCTGTGTCGTTTAAATTTACGCTAAAATCCTGCACATCACTGGTGAAACTAAACTCTTTATCTGTCCAAAATCCATTATGCATAGCTTCAATAAATTCTTCTGCCCAAGGATAATGGTCTGGCTTTCTGGATATCTGTTCTTCAAAAATCATCTTGTAATGTTACACATGTTAGGTCTGGGATAGAAGTGAGTCAATACCTTTTATTGAAAAAAGAGCTTGGCTCATTAAATTAATATGAACGTATGGGTAACGTATGGAATATTATTTTAATACGTTAAGGATACGCTCGTATCCCATACGCTCAATTTTTGTAAATTAGGGCGATTTTTTTTAGTGTCAAGAAAAAAAATAAGTTGATTTTTTTGATTTTCTTCGTATATTAGAGGTATTGATCGAAGATCTCACAGATTCTGCTCTAACAGACTTAATCAAAGCGTCTAATCACGAAGACGCTTTAGATGAGTTAATCTCTAGGCATTCTGGAATTTATGTAGACATGCTTAAGAGGTTCGGCATGAATTGCTTAACGCAAAATCAAGTGTCCGATATTATGAATGACAAAGATTATGTGATTTACAAAGCCGCTTTGGAATATGACGAGTCAAAAGCGAAGTTTTCTACCCATCTAGCTAATAAAACAAAATATATGTGTCTTACTCAAAAGACCAAAAACAAAAAAAGTAAAATCTCTGCTAATTTTGAAGATGTCAAGTTTTGTAAGAAGGATAAATCTTATACTCCAGACGAAGAGTGTAAAATTAATGATTCATTTGCGAGAATTATTAACTTAATAAACAAACACCAAGACAAGAGATTGAAAACGATATTCCACGAAAGATATTTTTGTGGAAGACGAGGAAAATTAAAACCTTGGAAAGAGGTGGCAAGGAAATTAAACTTGTCGGCGCAGGGCTGTATCAACATACACAACAAAGCCGTAAAAGAAATTAGTTCAAAAATAGAAAATGAAAAAATTAAATTTTGATGGTCCAATTAATTCTCTAAGCCTAGGGAATGTTTCTGTTAATTTCTTAAGAGAATTACAAAACAAAGATATTGATCTAGCTTTATTCCCAGTAGGAGAAAAAGGAGAGTTTGATGCTTATGACAAAATCGAGGAAGACTTTAGAAAGTGGGTTGGATATAATGCAACCTCTAGACTAAAAAAGCTTGATCCAGAAACCCCAAGTTTAAAAGTTTGGCATATTAATGGTTCAGAAAAAATGTTGCCTAATCAATACTTATATACTTTTTATGAGGTAGACTCCCCTACCGAAGAGGAGATAAATATTGTAAAAATACAAAAACACGTTTTCTTCTCTTCCTCAGAAGCCGCCGAAACTTTCAAAGCGAAAGGGTGCGATAATGTATCTTACATCCCTCTAGGTTTTGATCCAGATTTTCACACAATTGAAAAAGAATATCTTAAAGATACAATTCATTTTGGACTAATAGGTAAGTTTGAACGAAGAAAAAACACCCAAGCTATTATCCAACTTTGGTTGCAAAAGTTCGGAAACAACCCGAAATATCAACTAAGCTGCTTGGTTACAAACCCATTTCTCAATCAAGAACAGATGGATTCTGCTATTCAGGCTTCTTTTGGAGGACAGAACTGGTCAAATGTCAACTTACTACCTCATTTAAAAACTAATTCAGAAGTGAATGATTTCATTAACTCTATCGACATAGATTTATCTGGGTTATCTAACGGAGAGGGGTGGAATTTACCATCCTTCAATGCTACTGCCTTGGGTAAATGGTCAATTGTTAGCAATTGTTCTGCCCATAAAGATTGGGCCACTGAAGAAAATAGTATATTGGTAGATCCTATCGGGAAACAACCTTGCTATGATAATTTTTTCTTTAGAGAGGGATCGCCATTTAATCAAGGTGAATACTATAAGCTAAGTGGTGATGATATTTTAGCAGCGTTTGATAAAGCTGTTGAAAAAGCGGGACAACTTAACACAGAAGGGACAAAATTGCGGGACAAATTTACATATTCTAAAACAGTTGATTCTATTTTAGAGCGTATATACAGTGATTTATAAATGGCATGGAAAATGATAAAGAGAATAGTATGAATTACAAATTAAATACACACTTATTGGATAGCTTCTTTGATGCATACGGAACAAGTAAACACGCTGATGTTAAAGATTGCGGCGATGTATACAGTGCTGAATTTGAGCTTGCTGGCTTTGCCAAAGAGGACATTGATATTACAGCGACAAACGATAATTTGATTATCAAAGCTAAAAATGACAAGCGTCAAAAGGAATTTAAATTAAATTTATATGGCGCTGTATCTGTAGAGAATATTAACTGCGAAACTGAAAATGGTTTACTCACCGTCACAATGCCGAAAAAATGCGTTAGTGAACAACGCAAAATCAAAATAAATTAATGCCAATATATACTTACAAACACCCCACTGAGGAGAGGTATAAAGAAGTTATTCAAAGAATGAATGATGATCATACTTACTCTGAAGATGGGGTGGGGTGGCAGAGGGTTTGGGATATCCCTAATGCTGCAATCTCTTCAAATGCAGACCCATTTAATAGCAACGCCTTTTTAGATAAAACAGCCAACATGAAAGGCACATTCGGAGACATGATGGATTATTCTTCAGAACTTAGTGAAAAAAGAGCAGAAAAATCTGGAGGGGTAGACCCAGTTAAAAAGAAACACTTTGAAAGCTATGAAAAAGAAGTGGGTAAAAAACACCCCTCAGAAAAAGCTTCAAAGTTTGAGAATAAATCTATTAAAGTAGATTACGATTAGAGTGTTCCTAAGTTTGTAATATCAATACCTCCCCAACTACCTCCAACAAAAACACAAAGCTTGCTGCCTGATATAGCCAACGCCCCCGTTGCTGGTTGTGCTGTTGTTCCAGCTTGAGATCCATGCCCTGACCACAAAGGTAAAGCAAAACCTGTCTTAAATCTTGCGGTGTTGTGGAAAGTGGTGGACTGGGTTGATGAGCCACCAAACTCAGAAACACCCGAGAAAAGGCTTGCTCCCAAACACTCTAAACTTCCTGATATAGTCCCTGTTTCTTGAACCGAAAGACTTTCTCCTATATAAGTATTTCCTCCATTTATATAAGTGCCGCTTTGAAACTGAATATTTAATGTATTATCATTAGTTACAACCAATGCTGGAGTAGAAAGGCTATCTTTTATTGCGACACATCCAGTAGCCTCTTTAGCGAAAGTAATTGTGTTCCCTGCCAAAACAGTATTGTCTTGACTTCCCGTATTGAATGTAGTGTTAGATCCGCGAACTACCACGTTTCTAAGTCCACTGATATCTCCGTTAATAGAATAAAGAGCAAGATTGCCATTACTGTTGGCATCCGCGCCTATTTCAGTATTAATTCCCTTAAATAACAAATTACCACTTTTGCTATCAAATGCGTTGCTGTCAATATTATTGGGCATCCCAAAAACTTCTCTGCCATCAGTCAACAATTGCCCTGAAAAAGAAAAATCTCCCGTTAGACCTCTAGATACATTAATCTGAACGCCAGTATCACTTACTTGGCTAATATTTAAATCACCAGAATCACTAAAAAAAGTGGGCATCTGGATTTGTTCAGGTTGAATTTTGTTAAAGGCCATAATACAATAGATTATCTTTAATAGATTACACGAATTCAATGAAATTTACTCTTTATAAGCCAAATTCAAAAAATACAGGCGCAGCTTTTAGCTTCGATCTGGCCAAAGACAAAAAAAACAACGCAGTTATGTATGTCTCAATGATCCAACAACATAGCTGGAACGATAAGACCAAAAGCGGTTCTTTTAAGGAAAATGCTAAGAATCCTGAGAAATCTGGCACAATCAAACTTTCAGCAAATGAAGCTGGTGAAATCCTCTCTTCTTTTAAGACTAGAATCCCTTTTGTAGCTTTCCACCGAAGGAATGATGATACTACAATCATTAAATTTACTCCTTGGGATAAGAAAAGAAAGATCATGGGGAAGGATGGGGATACTTGGCACGAAACTCCTGCATTTGGAGTCAGTGTTACACGAAATTCATCTATGACTTTCAAGCTCCCCTTAGAGGCTGGAGAAACAGAGGTCTTATCAGAACTTCTTAAAAAGTATATTTTAGAATCCTTTATTGTGGCCGATGCTTATCAAAGCCAAAAACCAAACTATCAAAGCCAAAAACCAAACTATCAAAGCAAAAAGCCCGAGGAGCCTCGACAAGAGGTAACAGAAGATGACGATTATGGAGTCCCATTCTAAAAAACTTAGAGTTTTAATTCACTCAAATCATAGTAGACTTGTTACTGGTTTTGGCAAAAATGCCAAAAATATTCTTATGCATTTGCATGAAGATCCAGACATAGAAGTCATTGAAGCTGGGAATGGTTCTAAATATGGAGCAGATCTACTTACTCCTTGGAAGAGTTATGGGACACATCCTACAGATATAAATATTCTTAATGCCATTAAAGGAGATGGCCCTAAAGAAAGAATGGCTCAATATGGATATTATACAATTGACGATATTGTAGAAGATTGTAAGCCTGATGTATATCTTGGTGTGGAAGATATTTGGGCTTTTTCAGAGTATCAAAATAAACCTTGGTGGAATAAAATAAACAAAGTTCTTTGGACTACTCTAGATAGTTTGCCGATTTTAGATCAGGCTCTACAAATGGAGCCTCTATGTGATAAGATGCTAGTTTGGGCCTCTTTCGCAGAAAAAGAGATGAAGAAACTTGGGCATGAAAATGTGCAGACCTTGCATGGGGCTGTTGATTACAGCAACTTCAAACCTTTAGACAATAGATCTCAAATAAGAAAAAACTTTGGTATAGATGATTGTTTTGTAATTGGTTTCGTTTTTAAAAATCAATTAAGAAAATCTGTTCCAAATATTTTACAAGGCTTCAAGACATTTAAAGAAGACAACCCAGAAGTAAAAGCAAAATTATTGCTGCATACAGATTGGGCAGAAATTGGATCAGGATGGGATATACCTAGGTATATCAGAGAGATGGGGATTAACCCAGAAGATGTTTTATCTACATATCTTTGTCATTCTTGCGGCTTTTACTATGTTTCGCCATATCAAGGGGAAGATAAAGATTGCCCTAAATGCAAAAAAGAAAAAACCTTTAAAACAAAAAGCAGCGTAAAAGGTATTTGCGAAAAACAATTAAATGAACTATATAATTGCATGGATGTATATTGTCATCCATTTACCAGCGGAGGACAGGAGTTACCGATTCAAGAAGCTAAATCTGCTGGTTTAATTACTCTAGTTACCGAATATTCTTGCGGGACGGATTCTTGCTACAAAGACCAAGGTGGCATCCCACTAAAATGGAATGAATATAGAGAACCTTCCACTCAATTTATTAAGGCATCTACATGCCCTAATGATATCGCAGATAAACTTTGGAAGGTTTACAACATGAGAGACTCTGATAAAAGAGAGTTATCAACAAGAGGAATGGAATATGTAAAAGAAGAATTTTCAACACAAACTATTTGCGACAAGTTAAAGGAAATACTTTTTTCTTTAAAAAAACCAGAACCAAAAGAAGAAGAAAAGAAAACGCAACCTAAAAAAACTTTGTCTTTAGAAGATGTCTTAGGAGATGAAGGTTGTGAAAATAGAATTGCCGTTGTTTTACCTGAATCTGCTGGAGATATTTTAATTTTAAATTGTTTGATGGAGAACCTAAAGGATACATATCCAGATAAAAATATATATGTCTTCACTAAACCTCAATTCTATCAAATGATAGAAGATAATCCAAATGTCCACAAATTGCTGCCTTACTCTCCCCAAGTTGAAAACCTACTATTCCTTGAAGGAAGGGGAGACCATGAAGGATATTTTGATATAGCCTTTTTGCCAAACATAGGGACGCAAAGGCACTTGAATTATCTACATAACGGCAAAGATAAAACCCAATTTGAATTACGATGAGTCATTTAGCAGAAGAATATGCAAAATCCTGTGGAGTAAAAATCGGGAAACCAGTTTTAAAAACTCATTACTTTCCAATTTTAGAGGATAGATACATAACCATACATAACGATAAGAAAGTTCAATCAAAAGAATACAATTTATGGGCTGACGTTTTATCTTTACTAAAGCCAGAATTAGGAAACATAAAAGTGATCCAAATTGGAGCCGCTGGAGAAGAAACGATTGAAGGAGTGGATAAACATATCCCAACAAATACCCTGAAGCAATGTTCTTACATTATTAATAACTCTTTGGGTCATGTAGGGATTGATAGCGTCCCTGTCCATATTGCTTCTGCTTTAGATAAGCCAGTAGTTGGAATTTATTCTCACACTTATGCAAATACTTGCTCTCCTCTTTGGAATGAAAAAAGC
>CAACVD010001174.1_pt1 | contig 12602 bp, 9 predicted proteins | sample 2381771 | NCBI WGS metagenome assembly CAACVD01 (sample SAMEA5211965, study PRJEB30684) | marine metagenome | biome: Marine; feature: Epipelagic; material: Water | collected 2015-10-15 | depth 15 m | reverse complement strand
GATGTTAAATAAGCTGAGGTTGAGGCATTAGTTTCAAATATTTTTAATTCTGTTTCAACCTCACAATATTTCACTCTCTTTACAACACATGCAGAATCATAAGTAGTATCAACTGGATTAGGGGCAGCAAATGGATTATTAAATAATGATTGAGTTACAGCAGGAAATTCTGATCCATCAAATTCACCAGTATAGAATTCTGCTTGAGTTGATTCTGTTACATTTTGTAAACCTGCAATAGTATCAAAAGAATCTATATAAGATTGTGTTATAGGAATTTCACCATATCCTGCTTTTCCAGGTTCTCCAGTTTTTTCATTTATTGTAGCAGGCCCATAATAATTAAAACGTTCTAATACACCCGCGGTACCACCAAACATTAAACCATCAATAGCTTCACCTTCTATATCTATTGATGAAGTTAAAGTTAAATCTCTTTTTATTATAGGACTATTATATCCTGTTTGAGGTGTGCCTTGAATTACACTTCCTGTTTCTGGTGTAAATGCGATTATGGTATCTGCATCTACTGTTGTAGGGATAGCTCTACTCCTATCAAGCATATTTTGTTTAATAATAATACCTGTAGTAACACTTGTACGAGCAGGAACATATGCTTTTATTGCTTTAAATAATGAATCATCTATATATTTAATTAATCTTATATAATCTTGAACATTACCTTTAGTATATTTTTTAAGATATTCTTTTTCTATTTCTACTAATCTAGGATAAAATTCTGTTTTTTCTTGTGTGAATCTAGGATCAGCTATTGCATCTCCAATAACTCCATGACCAAACGTAGCTATAATATCATCATTTACTTCATCAGCAGGAGCAAACCCAACTTCTAAACTATTAATATCTTCAGTGTAACTTCTACTTATTAAATAGTCTTGTTCAATACTAATTTGATTAGATAATATTTTTCCAAAATCAGTACCATCATTTACCTGTATTTTATTAGTAATTCTATTGGTAATTCCAATAGCAGGTTGATCTAATAGATAAGGTTCTCTATTTATTAAACTTAAGGTTTGGTTATATTGTCCTGTATTCTTAACAAATAAATCATATTTACTACTAGTAGCTCCTGTAGTTGGATCATAAAATGATTGGGTTATTACTTGTGGAGCTTCACCTGATATTGCAGGATGTAATGAAGTTAAAGATAATACATCATTAGGTAAACTTGAAGATATATAAAAGACATTTTCTAATTCATTACCTAAAGGAGCTCTAAAATTAACTATGTCGAATGAACTTTGTTCTCCTGATATTTTATTTCCTTCAATACTTTCAGGATTCATAACAAGATCATTAAATACTTCTTCTTTTAATTCATATGAGTAATATCTAAATTCCTGAAAGGATCCTACAAACATTTTGTTAGGTTCATTTAACACAACCCCATTTAAAGTAGAACCTGAAGATAATCCTCCTAGATAAATTCCTTGTTGGAGTTTTGATGAAAATTTATTCCAACTTGAATTAGCATATGAAAAACTTCCACCATATAAAGCTACACCATATAAACCTGTTCCATATAAATTTGAACCAACTGCATCAACTGATGATGATCCTCTAAATCCTATTCTATCACCATCATCACCATTGTATATGTTATTAGCTGCTCTTAAAGTGTAAAGAGTATCATTTGAATTGACATTAACACCGGCATGAAAGTTTCTTGATAAAGAAACTGTCCACCACCCTTTATCAAAAAATGGAAGATAAATACCATCATTAGAACCTGTAAAATAAGTATTAGGACCTGATCCAGAAATATAAAACTGTAATCTACCATATTTACTATACTCATTAGATTCAGCTCCTGGATATGAACCTGTTACTTGTGGTTCATATGTTAAAGTAATACCAAAATCAACTTCAGTACTACTAGCAAATTCATCAGATTTTTTAACTAATAAAGATTGTGTATAATAAGTACCTCTAAATTCATCTTTAGGTATACCTTTAGTTTTAAATCTAAAAGATAATCCATCAGGTACTATAGTGGCAGTATCTGCTATTTTATTTCTTAATAAAGGCATCCATGGAATCACCATTGATGCACTAGGAAATAATTGTGTTCCTACAGGAGTATAAGCATAACTATACCTATTATACCATAAATCATAATCATCTGAATTGTCTTTATCTTTTCCTCCAAATTCATTTATTCTTAATATTGTACTTGGTATACCCCATATATTAATAAGCTGTCTTAATCCTGCAGTTGTACCTTTTTTCTTAACAAGGTAAGCCATATTATGGTAAAGACGTTTATAAATTTCTTTACTTACTCTATCTATTGCATATGGAAATCCTTCTTCTATTATTTGTTCTACATAGCCTGTAAATGCATAATTATCCTCCCAGTAATTAATAATTGAACCATTGTTTACCGCTATATAATTAGTAATTAATTCACTTCCTGTTGGGGGAACAAAACTTCCATTATCTTCACCTGTTAAACCTATATAATTATTTTGGTTATTATAATTATTTCCAAATCCTTGATATCCTAATCCTTCAATGGTAGGTTGAGCTAAATCTAAAGGTACACCCTCATCTAATTGGTTTGTTGTGTTAGATTTTTGACTTACTGCTTTTGTATAAAGCCAAATTTCATCAAATGATTGACCCACCATATTACAAAAAGTAAGATAATTATCATTTTCTTCGTTTTCTCTAATAAATTCGGGTACAGTATAAAACAACCAATTTTGATTATCTGAATCATAAAAAGAAGCACTTAATATTTGACCACCATAATATGGACTATTTTCATCATCACTACCTAACCAAGTTAAAACATCAGTTGAATTGGAATCTTTTAATTCATATGGAAATTTAGAACCTGTTTTTGGATAAGATGAAGGTTCCTCTATATAATAAAGATAATATTCATACCCATCAAAATTTTTAATAATATTAGATATGTTAGTTTCTATAGAAGATTTATTAGATGTTACTGATATTGATTCTGAGGTTGAGCCTGTTATTGAACTTAGAATATTTAATTCATCTTCATAATCTTCAATTTGTTGGACTTTATAATAAAAATTTTGTAATCTTTGTTTTGCAGAAGAAAAATTAACAAACTCATCAAATTTAGAATAATCTGGGGATATAGCAACACCTCTTTGGTTTAAATAATAATCTAAATTATTTCTTGATGAGGTAGATGGGGAATCTACTAAATCATTTTTGGTTTTAAATACAGTAGAATTATTAACAAAGTCTTTTATTTCTAAATTAGTATTAGGTCCTCTTAAAAAAGTAGCGTCACCATAAATTTCACTATTATGCCATATACCTCCGGCCGCTATACACGCGTATTGTGTGGTATACTGCGGTCCTAACGTACAGACACCGGGTCTATTGGATGACCACATTCCACCCGCAGCTAAGCAAGCAGCTTGAGTAGTAAATTGAGGTCCTAAAGAACAAACACCACTACTTGGCGTCCATTGTCCTCCTGCTGCTTCACAAGCTTGTTTTGTAGGATATTCTGGTCCTAATGAACATGCACCATTTGCAGATTCTATATTTGAAGTCCAAATACCACCTGCTTCAGTACATTCTGTTTCAGTTTGATATTTTGGTCCTAAAGAACAAGTTCCACCATTTGTAGAAGTCCAAGTACCCCCAGCAGCAGTACATGCTTCTTGAGTAGTAAATTGAGGTCCTAATGAACATACCCCTGTACTTGCATCACTATCAACCAACCCTGGACCTGTTATTGTATAATCTGTAAAATTTAAATCAAATCCTACTAAATTTAAGTTAATATCATATATGTAAAATTCAATATTATTTTCTTCAGGAGTGAAAGTACTCGTAATTTCTTCATTAGGAATTATAGATTGATTATCTAATTCAAAACCATCTGAAAATATAGTACTAGGATCAAGAGCATCAGTAGAGGGATTTGAGGTAGATTGATTAACTTTATATAATTTAGTTTCTGCTGTTTTTGTTAAAATATACAGCTCATCTTTTACCTTATATTGTGTAGGTAAAGCATCATATAATTTAACTAAAACTGTTGACTTTTCTTTTGAAGTATCTAGAAAACAATTAATACCAATATTATAATTATTTCCCTCAAAAGCAATATAAAATTCATCAAAAAACTCAGGAGAATCTAATCTTTCTTTAAACTCAGCATATGAAGATGAAATTTGTTCGTTTGAAAGAAAATTATTACTTAATCTTATTTCAGTTCTATCAGATGAAATTTCAGATACAAAATAAGTTTCTAAAGGAGTAGAGTCTAATTCATAATTTACAAAATTGTAAAGAGCAAATAAACTCCCATTATCAAATCCTTTTTTAAATAAATCTTGAGAGGGATTTAAGTTTAATATTTCCGTACTTGTACTTACTTCTGACATATAAATTTTTTAAAAATATTATGCATCACTTCTTAAAGAAATTTGTTGACTTACTCCTGCATCTGATAATGATGTGTTAATCTCATTTTCTCTTAATTGGAGGTTTTCTTCTCTTAATTCCGCTATTTCATCTAATAAAACTTGTATTTCTTCATTTATAGTATCTGAACCCGCATATGCTGCACTTTCTTTAGCTAAATATTCATGAGAATTTATTTGACCTAATTTAGGTATATCATAAAAAAATTTTTCATATAATGTCCAAAAATCTTCTAAAGTAGCTAGATTAATATCAAAAAATCCATCTTCTTCCCCAGTATCTAATTGAGTAAAACTAGTATTAATAGTTTCTTTAAATTTCTTTTTATCAAAGACCTGTCTATTTAATTCAGCTTGTATTTTCATGGATTAATTACTTTAAAATTTATACCTTCATCAAAAACTTTTGTTGCAGAACCTAATTGGGATTTGATTAATATAGTATAATATCTTTCAGGTTCCAAACCATTCATGTAAAGATCAAAATAACTTGATGTATCATCTGCACTTAATTTAGTATAGTTAGGATCAAAATCAATTACATATTCATTAGTTTCAGTATCTTTAACTGCATATAAAGAGACATCTTTAGGTAGATAAAAATTTTCAGTATAATAAGAAGCAGTAATAAATGTTCTATCTGGGTATTTTGGTATTGCTGCTAACCTAAATCTAGCTATACTTTCGGGATAATAAAATTCTTCATTATTGTAGACAGAAATAAAAGTTTCAGATTGTGTTAATTCTTTATTAGTTGATGAACCCGTATCAAATATTGAATCATCCCATTTACATTCTAGTGAAGGAGGGTAAATAGTATTAGTATCAATACTAAAATACCTTAATTTATGGTTATTATCTGGGGTTACATTTAATTCATTTTCCTTATTTTGTTTTACTAAAAATCCATTATTGGGAAATCCATCATTTCCATCTATTGAATTACTATACCAAGTTTTTACTGTATTTGTAACATCAACATCTATGTCTTTAGATCCATAATAACTAAATGATTTTGAAACTACAACATTTAAACCTAAATTTGAAGCTGTATACCAAGTTCCCCCACCTGGTATTGTATTAAAAGATGCTGTTACATATTGTCCAAAAGAAGAAGTAGCCCAATTACTAATTACTGTTTGTTTTTTCCAACTAACCCCATTTGTTGTGGGAGGTGAATTTAGATATTGTCCTGTTCCCATATCCCAATCTCCTGATATAGGATAAAAATATAATTCTGTTGTTCTGTTTAAACCTTCTGCTAGGGCTAAATAATTTTTTAAATTTATTTGATAAGATTTATCTTTTATTTTTGTTGTAAAAACATCAGATATTTCTTCTGTTGAAAATTTTATTAAATATCTACTAATAAAGGGATCATTATTAATTAAATATGTAGAGGCCTCTAGAATTTCATCTAATCCAGTATTCATTTCTACATCTTGGGTATATATAGAAGCATCTTTTGTTGGGAATAATTTATATATAGCCATATCTTATACTTTATCGTTGTTTTCAGTTTTAAATTTATTTATAGACTCAATATAAGTATTTTCTGAAGAATATGCACTTAATAAAGATTTTGAATCTTTATTGTCTTTAGTTTTAAGTGGAACTCCTTTACTTGGTGAGGGTGATGTAGGTGAAGTTGAAGCTTTAAAATTAGTGTATATTCCATCTCCAGCACCCACAGTATTAAATCTATTGTTATCAAATCTATTAGGTCCACCGTTAGTACCTTGTTTTACTCCTGCTAAATCTGATATAGTATCTAATGCTGATATTTCAAAAATATTACCTGGTTGTAAATTTGTGTCCTCTATTCCAAAATCACTTATTGGACTACCTTCAGGACTTATATCTCCAGAACCATTCCCCCCACGTGTCATTACGTCTAAATAAGTGTTTCTTGGACTATATTTGTGTACAAAATTATTATCTAGATCTCCATAACCAATTGGTCCCCCCTTAGGTGTAGAATTTTCAACATCTAAATCAGTTTTATTTAAAGAATTTATTAATCCTGGTGCTTCAGCCATAATTTTTTATTTTATAATGGTACTACTCTACCTTTAATATCTCTATCAGGGTATTTTAATTCAAATATCATTGGGTCTATTGATGGGTAAACTACACGTTTATATGTTGCTCCATATACATCATATGCATAATCACTATACCCCATCACTGCTCCTGCTTTATTTATTACTCTTACATCTTGTACTGTTTGTACTCCTTCTATTTTATCTAATAAAACAAATAAATCTTTTAAAATAATTGGTTGATTAATTTGCCATCTATTCATATCAAAATATAATGTAATGGCGTCTATGCAATTAGTTAATACTAAATTATTATTAAAATTAGGTAATACTATAAGTTCAAATTCAACTCCAATATTAACAATAAAAGCATCTTTAATTTTAATAGCATCATTAATCATCCTATATTGGGATAAATAAGTTTGAAGATTACGTTTTAAAGCTTGTGAAGCTGTCCTTAATTTTTTATTAGCATCATATGATAAAACATATAAATCTAATATTGTTGGTAATTCTCCTGGTTGGTATTGTGATATTTTAGCGGGTTGAGAATAAGCTTTTGCAATAACACCTAAATTAGCAGGCATAGATAAAGCTCTAATCATGTAATCTTCTTTAGTAACTGTTCTTAATTGGTTTTGAAAATTACCTAATGCATTTTGTCTTAATTCTTCTATAGTATCCCCATCTTGGCCCCCATCTGCTGCTAAAACATTATTAGCTGCTACTGAATTAAATACAGAAGTAGCTAATACACTATCTGATAAATTAGGATTATTAAAAGTAATACCATTATCATTAACTTGGGTTAATTGGCCTGCTTCTACATTAGATGAAATACCCCCACCTGTCAAATATCTAATTGTTAATGTTGTGTTAAAAGGAGCTAAGCCATAAGTATCAGTAAACACAAAGTTTGTTGGGGAAAATGCCGTTGTTAGTTTGGTTTTTTCAAAAGGTAAACCTAAACCTACATTATCTGGGTTAGGGATTATTTCTTCTGTAGTTAAACCTGTTGATCCCGCCCCAAATTGAATTTGTAATGTAGTTTCATCAATAAATCTTGAAACAAATCTTCTTTGAACTTCTTTAGTCCTTAGTAAATAAGGAGCATCTAAATCATCTGAATAATTAGGATCATTTGGGTTAGTATTTCTAATAGTATCCATTATAACACTTTGAGCTAAATTAGGTACTTCATACCACTCATTTCCATCACTATCAAAACAATCTAAAATTCCTACAATATTATTACCATTTATGTCAACTGTACTAAATTTTTCTGCTCTTGTAAATGTAAAAGTTTGAGTATTAATAGTTGCCGAGATTGCTTTTCTTGTTTTCTTTAATAAAAATGTAACAGGTTCTGATCCATCAACTTCATATATAGTAATAGCCGTAGGATCCATAGAACTAGATACAGAAAAATCACAAACATCTTCAATTAAAAAAGTTAAATCTGCATTTTCTGGGTTATTAACTGTAGTATTTTCAGGAAGTGTCAGACAATAATCTAAATCAGGAACAATTTCACTTCCTACTAATTTAGCGGGTACTGTTTGGTATAAGTCTACATCAACTGAAGCTACTGTAGTAACTTTAGGAGTGTATCCTAACATATATGAAAGGTTAAATAAATTATCAGTTTGCCTAGCAAATTGTACAAAAGTTTCTTGTATTTGATTATCTAAATAAAAAGATAAAACATCGCCAACATATGAAGTCATTTCTATAAATAACATTCCTGTTGATGATGGGGTAAAATCATTAAATGTATCAGGGAAATACGCCCTAGTATAATCTACTAATGAATTTTTTATTGTATTAAAATTCCTATCAATATATCTTATGTCTCTATCTAATTCAGCCATTATTGTAATTCTATGTTTATTTCATCTTCTATACCAAATAATTTTATTTCATATTTTAGTATAAAATTAATAGTGTTAATATCAGGATCATTAATAAATTCTAACTGTGTGACAGTAATTTGTGGGAAATTATCTGAAATTCCAGATGATACTAATTCCTTTAATTCATCTAAAGATGTATCTGTTATATTTTCAAATAAAAGATTTCTTAAATCTAAACCAAAATTAGGATTGAAAAATCTTTCTTTTTTATTAGTTAAACAAAAATTAATTAAATTTGCTTGAATTTGGTCTTTTGTTTGGTATGTTGGCACAAAAACAGCATCTCCATTTAAAGGAAAACCAAATCCAATAGCTTTTCTTTTATTTAAATCAATAGGGCTTTTATTTGAAATAATTTGAGCCATTATTTAGGTATAAAATTTGCTATTTGATCTAATCCTAATTCACCACCAGGTAATGTTCCATTAGCTGAATCATATCCAGGTTGAACATTAAATTTTCCAGGTACATCTTTTGATGTAAAACTCATTTGGGTTTCTCCTAATGCTTGTTTATATAAATTCCTTTTTTCAGTTAATGATTTTCCCTGCATTATAGGTTGTTGGTTTTCTACAACTGGTGAAGGCATTGATTGTTTTGGAACTTTTATAGCTTCTAAAAGAACCTCTTTTAGTTCTTCTTGAATTGCTTCTTTTACAGCTTCTTTTATCATTTTTTTTAATTCTGTTGACTTCATTTTTTCTTATAAATATTAAATTATTATGTTTTTTTATATAAATTCTATACTTACTTTATTTGGATCGGTACCTCTAAGTTTATCTATTTTTAAATTGTAAGTATATTTTCCTTTTTTTAAAAAATTAACGTTAAAAGTTGATGTTTTTTGGATTACTGTTTTCTGAACTAGTGAAACTTTATCATTAGGTCCTCCTCCAATTAAATCCGCAGTAAAAGTTGCTCTTGTATAACATTTACCACCATCAACAGTTTGTCCTGGGTTGCCTCCATTAATAGTAATTTTAGCTTTTGCAGGAAGAGTTGTTACAAGTACTTTACCCGCGGCATTAGGAAAAGATGGTACTACAGTAGAAGCAGCTAAAAATCTATTTGGACCTTGTCCTGTATTAAATCCACTTGGGGAAGGATTTGTATTATTTGATAAATTACCTTTTGATGTACTTAAAGCTAAAGATGGATTTGACGATAGTGAAGGGATTTGGTTTAAATCTATTCTAAATTTTATTTCATCAATTAATACTTGGACTGAGGATGAATATGAGTACCCCTGGTCAGCTAAATTATATAATTTTACTTTATTTTTTTCACCCATTATTCTCCTAGAAGCAAATGAAAATTCATTTTTTGGATCATTTTGAATTTCTAATTTATACCCTTTGTAAAATAAAGGGTCATTTGAATTAGGTTGTAATTTAGCTAATAATTCTGATTCAGTTGCTTGATTAACATTAGTATCTGAATTAGTACCTGTGGCATTTAATAAAGCATTTAAATCCTCATTATTTATAGAACCATCTAAACCTGCTTCTGCTAAACAAGGATTTAATAAACCATCAATTTGACCTAATTTTGTTATTAAACTCTCAATTCCTTTAGCTATTTGACCTAAGGCGTCAGGAATAATTTTAACAGCTCCCTTTCCTGCTTTTACTAAATCACCTAAAGTATCTACAGCAACTGCAGGACCTGTTACTAATAAAGCAGGACTAAATGGTGGTAATGGTAAAGGTAAAAATTTAATAACATTAACTGCTATGTTTAACCCAGTTAATATTTGATCTAATGTAGTACCTATTTTAGTAATAGTATTAATAACTCCCGATACTTGTGTAAGAGCTGTTACTATAGTATTTTTTTGTTGAACAATTCTTTCAAGTTCTGCTTTAGGTGGGCATCCTAATTCAAATTTAGCTATCATATCATTAGCCAGAGCATCAAATCTAGCAGTTCCTTTTGCTAATTTTACTACTTGTTGTATGATAATAGGACCTAACATTATTTAGTTTTACTTACTTTAGATTTATATTTTTCAATTTTATTTAACATTGTTTGAGCCGCTTGTGTTACATTAACAGCGGGAACAGGTATAGAGGCATTAGGTACAAAAGGGACACCAGTTCCTACTGGAGATTGTAAAGCTGTACCTAGAGCAATTAATTGAGTTAAAAGATTTTGTAAATCAGTTAAAAATTTATTTCCTAATATAATAGGTTCTGTTGCATCTTTTTTTCCTAATTTAATATCATCACATTCAACTACTATTTTATTATTAGCTGTTAGATTAATTGAATCATTAGACCCTAAAAATATTGACTTTTCTGCACTTAGTAAAACACTATCTGAATGGGCATTAAATATTAATCTATTTGAATTTAAAATTACTTGAGGTTCAACATATTGATCTGGAGATGTTGGTTCTGAGTCGTATGATGAATATTTAGTATTAGCGGCATCAAGTGGAATTTTTTGTGTAGATGTTAGATAAACATTTGCTTTATCTTTATTAATATCTTCTATTTGAGGTACCCAAGGATCAGTTGATTCTTCATGTTGGCCATTTCTAATAATAGTTATTGGGTCTCCATCTTCACCTTCATCAGACCATGGATTTGGGGGAGTACCCATATTTGAAGTAGATCCAAATCTAATACTATTTCCCCATCTACCTTCATGAGTTATATCACCTTCATACAATTGTAAAGGTCTTGTATCTATTTTTTCATTAAATGTTTCTCCTAAAGAAATGTCAGTACTACCATCAGTAACTTTTCTTACAGCTCCTGCTTGGGTTTCATCATAATCTCTTGAAGAATCACCACTTATATTATCCCAAACTGAATCTGGTATAGCATTATGATGAACACTATTCCATAAATTAACTGGTTGGAAATAATAATATGTAAATCTAGAGGGATTCATTTGAGAAAAAGGAGTAGGAAGGGATATAAGATATACTATTTCATTATGAGTAGGAGGTTGTTTTGAATTTGGAAATAAAGGTAATGCAAAATTACTAGAATCTATATTATACGTTGGCGATTCCATAGGTGAGAAAAAAACTCCTGCCATAGCAGACCATTCCCCAAATTTTTGAAATTGTTCGGGATAATCATCAGGATTAAGAACTACTCTTCTAACCCTTCCAGAAAAAATACCTCCTAAACCTTTTGATGAAGATTTATTCCTTCCTGAATTTTTAGTAGAACCTGTTACTAACTTTGCCATTATTTGTCTTTATTCTTTTGAAGTTTTTCCATTTCTTCTAATAGTTGGGTTTTTTCTTCATCTGTTATACCTAAACCTTCACCATCATTTTGATTTTGTAATACACGCTGAATGATAGTAGCCATCTTGATTAATGCTTCATCATTTTTAACACCTATTTCCATATATTCCTTAATTAAAGGTACTATTAAAGTAGCATCTCCTATTTCCTGGACTAATGGTTTTAATTCTGAAATTAATGAAGATACTTGATCTTCACGTTTTTTTTGATTTCGGTAAATCTCTTCGAGTATGTCAGAAAATTTTTTCTTACCAAATATAATTGAATCTAAATTTCCCATGGCTATTTTATTGATAAATATACTTAAAGTAAACCTTTAAGACGGGAAAGCACCTGTTTCCAGATATGATAAATATTTTTCTCTAAATATCTTATTCAAAACGTTAGCTATTTTAGTAATTTTAGGGGTTTTCACATCAACTTGTTCCCTAATATAAATGTATAATGCTTTTTTATTAAATACATCTATGTTATCTCTTTTTCTAAATAATTCTAATATAGCATCTGCTATTTGCGCATCATAAGGTTTTGGAAAAATATTATAAATGTTATCTGTTATGTGATCAATATATTGGTCTACAAATAAGGATAATTTATCCGAAGATTTATATCCTTGAAAATCTAATTCATCCTTAGTTTCTCCTTCTATTATTTTTTCAACACCTAAATCCATTTTAGCTGAATTTACAAAAGATGGAGATGACATATCTAAATTAGAATAATTATTTAAATCTGAGATAGGTATATTAGTTAGTTTTTTATTATAGTTTTTAGTAGTATACACTATTAACCATCGTTTTACAATAGTACCAAAATAAGAATATGCTTTAGCCCCATTATCAGGATTAAATAAATGAATTTTATCAAGTAAAAATATCATAATTTCATGTTGTAAATCTTCTAAATTTTCAACTTCAGTATGATAAAATTTAAATGTATG
>CAACVD010001173.1_pt1 | contig 12605 bp, 8 predicted proteins | sample 2381771 | NCBI WGS metagenome assembly CAACVD01 (sample SAMEA5211965, study PRJEB30684) | marine metagenome | biome: Marine; feature: Epipelagic; material: Water | collected 2015-10-15 | depth 15 m | reverse complement strand
GAACAAATTATTTACCAACAGCTTCATATTATGCTATAAAAGATTTGGATACTAACGAATATGTTGTAGATTATGACATTAATTATACACAATTAAGTTCTGACAATAAAGGAAATTATTTTGATGTTTACATGAGTGGGTTAGAACCTGAAAGATATTACAAAATTTGTATTAAAACAAATATCAATGGTTCTACACTTGTACTAGATGATAATTATTATTTTAAAGTAGTTAATACATTATAATGGCTGAAAATATAATTTTAAATAGAAATGCTTTTAACAAAGATTCTTACCCTAAAGTAATTAATACTAAGTTTGAAGAATTAGGGGTAAGTACTATAGAAGAACAAATCCAAGAACAACCTTCGGTTCAAGAATTTTTTAATTTATATAATGAATTGTTTTTTCAAATTAATGCCCTAGGACCTACAAATTCCCATGAATATTTAATTAAAACTAGCAGTGATTATGTTGGGTTTGATGAAAATAATGAAATAATTGAGCTACTTCAAGCTGAAATTGCAGGTTTAAGGCAGGATCTTTTAGAATCACAAAAACAGCTAGCAGATGTACAATTAAACCCTACATTACCTACAAGTATTTCTTCAGCCATTTCTAATACCCCTAATGGTGAATCTTCACTTGACCCTTCAACATTTGCAGCTCAATCTATCCCCCAGCCAAGTCCATCTTCTAATTCATTTCAAATGACCAATGAACAAAGGGTAATTGCTGATTATAAAACATACCCAGATTCAAGTAAAAAAGAAAGAGCAAATAGATTAAACCTTTCAAAAGAATTTATTACAAATGTTAAAAATGCAAATAATCTCTAATGGCTGAAATTATACAAGTATTAGACCCAACCCAATTCCAACTTCAAAGTTATAGTAACTCTGATACTGAATTAATTCCTCAATTTGATTTTGATACTGAATTAATTAGTGGTTCTACTTTTATTGAATTTGTTATATATAACCCTAATAGAGATTTTTTATTTTATACCCCTAATTACACAAATTATACTCTTAATAATGATAGTGTATCAACCGAAGAAGGAATATCTCAATTTAATATTGATCCCCTAAATGATTTAAAATCAAGAGGTTTTGAAAATGGTCAGTATGTAACTTATTATAACTTTCTTACTTATAGAATAGGAACCCAATTCCAACAATTATACATCTCAGAAATTTCATCTGATAGGACAGAAATTAGGTTAGATAGCACTCAATTAGAAACTGACCAAATTTTAAATCAAACAGAAGATTTTATTGATTATAGAGAAGATCAAATTTATTTCGAAGATTTTTTATTAAATTTTGGTAATAATGATTTAGTTTTAGCTAATAATATTAAATTAGATGGAGAAAATACTAGTGATCCTACTATTTTAATTAAATTATATGAACCTTTACCCCCACAATTTGATCTAAAATCTCAACTATATATAGTAACATTATTAAGTCAACCTGAAGCTTATAGTATAGTTATAGAACCTGAAGTAATTCCTTTTACTAATTCTTTTAATCTACAAGGACCTAATTTTAATATCCCTATTAAAAATCAAGTAAACAATTCATCCCAAAATTTATCTTCAAATGATATTTTATTGGGAAGCTCAACAGAATCTTTAAATGAACTACAGGGATTACTATCCCAATCGGCGATTAATATTAGTATTGATTATAATAATTATAATGAATTTATACATTTTAGTTCAGCCCAAACTCGTTTAGAAAATTTTTATTATAAAGCAAGTTTATTAGAACAATATTCGGGTTCAATATCTGCTTTACAATCAACTTCTGGTTCATCTACTTCTATTACTTTATTTGAAAATAAAATTAGTTCCATTATTACAAATTTTGATGGGTATGATAAATTTTTATATTACCAATCTGGTTCTAATTCATGGCCTAAAACAAACTCTACTAAACCTTATAAATTAGCAAAAACAGGAAGTATAGAAGTAATACAGTGGTATGGTAGTTTAGATGAAAATAATTCAAACTTTGGGGGTCAATTAATATCATCATCTAATTATGATAATGCAAACCCTGATGAACTTAAAAAAGCAATCCCAGAATATTTAAGAGAAGACCCAGCAAACCAACAATATGATTTATTTGTTGATATGGTTGCTCAATATTATGATAATGTTTGGTTATATACAAAAGATGTTACTCAAAAATATAATGCAGATAATAGATTAGATTTTGGGGTTAGTAAAGATTTAGTATCAGATGCTATTAAAGATTTTGGAATTAAATTATATCAAAATAACTTTTCTAATCAAGAATTATATACGGCATTTTTAGGGATAACACCCAATGGCAGTTTATTTCCTTTCCCAGAAATAACAGGATCAATACCAGTTCCTACAGGATTCGAATTTGTAGACACATTGATATCAGCATCAAATGATGTAATATCAATGGATGATACTAATAAATCTTTATATAAAAGAATTTACCATAACATCCCATACCTGCTTAAATCAAAAGGAACTCTTACTGGATTACGAGCATTAATAACTTCATATGGTATACCTGATACTATACTAAAAATATCTGAATTTGGTGGAAAAGATAAAGTAAATGCTAATGATTATGATTTATATTTTAATAATTTTAATCGTGCTTTAGAAGTAGGACCTAACACAAATTTTATTACCTCATCTTGGGCTATAAATAGTTCTTGGGGAGCTGCGAGTTTAAATAATAGACCTTCTACAATACAATTTAGATTTAAACCCGAAAAATTTCCCCCTACAAATTTATCTCAATCTTTATGGATAATAGCTGACGGTACTTCTGATCCTATAGAATTAAGATTAGAATATAGTGGTTCAGGTTTAGATTCTGGTTCATTAGTTAATGATAGTGGTTCATATGATGGTTCAATTAAAGATCCATACTACCAATATGCTACTTTAAGACTTCTTCCTGAAGCAGGTAGTTCAACCCCTTCAGCAAGTGTATATTTACCTTTCTTTGATGGAGGTTGGTGGTCTGCCATGGTAAGATTAGATGGTGGTAATTCTTCTTTATTTGCCGGAAATAAAATATATAATGGTAACGACGGTACCTCTTTAGGATATTACTCATCTTCTATTGCCGTTGGTGCTGATAGTAGTTATTGGATATCAGCTAATAAATCTTATTTTGCTACTTCATCCATTTTAAATCCAACCACTCACCCAGCATTTTCGGGGTCACTACAAGAAATAAGATATTATAACACTAGAATAAGCGAAAGTGTATTTAAAGATTATGTAATGAATCCTTTATCTATAGAAGGTAATGAAGTTAATAGTGCACCTGATCAATTAATATTTAGAGCTGCTTTAGGAAGTGAATTACTTCAAACAAACTATTCTTCATCTGAAGGTACTGGTGGTTATGGATTTACAACCTATGGAAATGGTTTATATGGACAAACCTCAACAGAAACAACAACAAAGTTTTCAATCCACCCAAAAGTAACTGGTTCCTGGGCTACTACTTCATCTTTTGATAGTAATAGTAATTTTTATTTTAATAATACTCCATCTTACTCTAAAAACACAGAATATTTCTTTTTAGACCAACCCGCAGTAGGTATAAAAAATAGAACTACTGATAAAATAAGATCTGAAAGTGATACTTTACCCTCAGGTAGTGTATTATCACCTATTCGTAAATTATCTCAAACTACAGAAGCAAGTGCTTCATACACAGACAATGTAAATTATTTAGAGGTAGCATTTTCACCACAAAACCAAATTAATGATGATATTATAGGACAATTAGGTCATTTTAATATTGGTGATTATATAGGTGATCCTGCTCAAAGATTTACAGGAAATAATTATCCTGACTTAAATAATTTAAGTGAAGAATACTTTAAAAAATATATTAAACAATATGATTTAGTAGATTTTGTTAGGTTAATAAAATTCTTTGATAATTCATTATTTAAAATGATAAAAGATTTTATACCTGCAAGAACTAGTTTAGCATCAGGTTTAGTAATAAAACAACATTTATTAGAAAGAAATAAATACAAACAACCTACAGTACAATCTCCTGTAAATGAATTATTGACGGGTTCTATCCAATCTAAACAGATTTGGAATACTGCATCACAGGCAACAGAAATGTCTTCATCTTTAATAGAAAGTTTTAGTGGTGGGGCAGCAGGTATGTTTAATCCTTTTAATAATGAATATGAATTTTTTATTTCTTCTTCTATAACCACATTAACAGTTAATACTAATGTTAGTGCGAGTTTACTTGAACCTAGTTTATTAAGTTATAACTCAGGTGATGCTCCCGCTGGTGGTGGATTATATATAGATGTTACTAGCCAAGCATCTTATTCCCAAAATGCACATAATATTTCATATTTTAATACTTATATTAGTGAAGGAAACGCACTGTATGCTGTAGCTTTTCTTACAGATAATTTAGATTCAAATTTAAACCCCCTCCAAGGAAGTTCAGCTTTAAATTTTTTCTTAGATGGAGATGGTAGACCAACCCCAATAGCTAAATTATCTAGTATATTGACTACATCAACAAATACAGGAGCTAAAGTATTTCAAACAGTAAGACCTTCTGTTATTTCAGATGCTACTAGTGTTAGTACTTTAGGGATAGATAATTTAGGGAGCAGTGTTGTATTTTTCTTTGTTATAAATAATACCCCTGCTTCAGGCAATATTGAAAACGGGTATTTGGGTTCTGATATATTAGCTAATAATTTTATAAATTCATCCTCAATTTTACCAAACCAAACAATTTTTCATGATGTTTATACTTATTCAACATCCCCTCAATTTAATGTAACCCAAAGTTATTCAATTACTACCCCTTCATTATCTGGTTCTGTAACTAGAATACATAGGTCTGAAGATGAATTTTATAACGGTGAGTTAAGTGGTTCTACTTTAATAATATCTAATGGAGAACTAAATGAAGATTGTGCACAGTTTAAATTTATTAATCCTAAAGGTGCAAGTTATGGAATAAGGTCATATAATTCCGAAGATGATGATTTTGGGATATTTATAGACTCAAATCAAAAACCATTAAAAGGGTTTATACAAACATGGTTTCAGAATGATGCTGCTAGTACTCCTTTACCCCCACCAAACCCTAGTTTATAAAATATTTATATAAAATGTCAGGAAAAATAAGATATATTAAAATAGCAAGGATAGATAGTAACGAAGTAGATATAACGGATTCTTTAGAATCTTTATCAACATTAGTAATCCCCTCGGGTTCATCTAGTTTAACTTATCAAATAAATAATAAAACAAGATATCCAAGTTATTATTTATTTTTAGTAACCCCTCCTACTAATACAAATATTTCAACTGCTATTACAAGTTCTGTACCTTATAAAGTTCGTACTATCCCTACAAGTAATAATGGTATAGCTGCAGTACAATATTCAGCTATGCCAGTATCTTTAGGTAATATTTCAGTTGATAATTTAAATTTAGTTAAATCAGCAACATCAAACATTAATCCAGGAGCGGGAGATTTAAATTATTTTGACCCCCAAACAGATATGCAAGGAAAACAACTTCATGTAAGTTTAATAGGAAGTGCAAGTGTTGATGGAAATACAGGTCAGGGTTTTCTTTCTATTAGAAAAGGAACTTTAGATGATTTTAATGCTGGGGCTGGAAGTAGTACAAACATTGCTGGAACACCTATTAACCCTAATGCTACTTCAAGCTTTAATTTATCTACAACTACTACTTTAGAATTAGGACAAATTTTATATCTTTTAGTAAATGAAAATATAAATAATTTTAATGCTACTAATATTAATTTTACTTTTAACACCATATTAAATATATCCTCATCACAGGCAACTGGATCATCAAAAAGAGAATTAACAATAGAACCATTTTTTACTTCTCCTTTTTATAAAACTGATTGTGATGTAACATATGGAAATGCTTCTCAACCTGTTTCTAATCCATTTTTACAAGATATAGATTATGGAGATGGGATAATAACCCCTACAAATAATATTGCTATTATAAGTGGTACAGCTGCTAGAGGAACCATTCCAGAATCCTATTATACAGCTTTATCTCAAACTAGAATTAGATATACAGGAGTAAAAAATCAATCAGAAAAAATTAATGTTTACCCTCCTAATGGCAAAAGTTTTACTTTAGAAGAAAATTTCTTTCAAAGTAGCCCTATTACAGGAATAGCAAGTAGTAATAGAATTAGTAGTATAGTTGCTACTGGTGAACCTGCAATTGTAGCAGGAACAGGTACAGGAATATTTGGTGGTTTTAATGTTAACTCTAATTTAGATTCTACATATTTTAAGTCAGTAGAAGCCAACAATTTTCCTAGCTGGGGTACAGGTACAATGACTAAAACTAATGTTTTAGAATTAAACCCAACCCTATTACAAAGCCTTGCTAAAGATTATAGTAATGTACAAATATATTTTAATATTTCAGCTGAAGTAGATGTAACAGATGGTAATTCATCAAATGCTGCTGCTAAATTACAAGTTGGATTATTCTCATTTACCTCAGGTTCAGGGGTTAATGTTATACCTAGAGCAGGGGAAATAATAACATCAAATGGAGCTAATTCATATTATGTATCTACTCAAAATGCACCCCTTCAAAATGATACATTAAATCAACAAGTTAGTCTTGTTGGTACTCTACCTATTTCTGCAGTTACTAATAATAGAAAATATTTAGGACTTGCCATATCCTCATTTTATACAGGTACTGATGCCACAAGATATGATTTTTCAAATGTATCAGTAAATTTATCACTTCAAGGTATACCTTTAAATATAGGAACGTTTGGTCAAACTTCTCCCATAGATTCTTTAGATGCTAGTATATATGAATTTGAATGGGGAGGAGGAACTACACCTGAAATTTTAAATTATGGTGCAGTTAAATTAGGAAAAATATTACAAGTTAGTTCTAAAGATTTAGTAAAAACTGTTAATGCTGGTGATAATGCTCGTACTATAATAATCCCAAGTAAAAGAGGAACAACCTCGGGTAGAGCCCGAAATTATAGAGTTATAGCAGGTAATCCTCCTGGTACACAATATCCACCGGGTAGTGTAAATACAAGTTCTGTAGATGGTGTTCATTTTTGGGATACTCCCCAAAATATAAGTGATTATTACCAAATATTAAATGGGAATAACCCAGTTAATACTGAAATTTTAATGTTTATGTACCCTAATTCTACAGCAGGGTCTAACCCAACATTACCATCAACAACTAAAATATTAACGACTGAATGGGGTGTACCTAGTAAAAGTAATTATGCATTAACTTCATCTAACAGTGTTGCGTATGGTTCAATTAATAGTGGAGCTTCCCCTAGAAGATTTATTTCTTTAGATAGAAGTGTTCATATTTCAAAAGTAACAACAGATAGTAACGGATTTTATCAAAGTGCCGCTAACCCTATTAAACCCAATTGGGCAACCATAGGAGACCAAATAAACCATGATTTAAATGAGGGTGAAAAATGGTTTGTAACTATATATAATGAATTTGAATTTCCTGAAGGTGCAGAAGATTATAACTCACCATTAACTTCAGGTTCTCTTTCTCCATTTAATACTGGAGTTACAATCAATGCAGATGGAAACTATTCAAACGCTTTAGCATACAAAGGTGTTTACGAAATAGCAGGAGTTTACGATAACTTTTCAGATTCTTTTAATATTTTAACTTATGAGGATTTTCCGGATTTTGGGGGAATTAAAAATATAGGAGGAAATGTACCTGGTAATAGTTTAGGTATGCTTATCTGGAAAGCTAGAGGAGCAGGTAAAAATGAGTTTGTAATAGTACAAGATGAAATATCAGGGGGAGTACAAGGAGGTGCTTTTACTAATAGATATGCTCCTAACTATTTAACAGAAAATTTCGAAGCTATTACAAAAGAATACGGAGGTAATCAAACAGGTTAAAAATAATTTGGATTAAAAACATATAATACACATATTTATACACATATAATTAAACATAATGGGATATTTAAACAACCAAGTAGTAACAGTTGATGCTATTCTTACAAAAAAAGGTAGACAACTATTAGCTCAAAATGACGGTTCATTCAGAATCACACAATTTGCATTAGCAGATGATGAAATAGATTATACACTTTATAATCCAGAAAATAATCAGGGTTCTGCTTATTATGGAGAAGCTATAGATAACATGCCTTTACTAGAAGCATTTCCTGATGAAAGTCAAATAATGAAATATAAATTAGCTACTTTACCAAGAGGTACAGCAGTATTACCAGTATTAGATTTAGGATTTTCAGCTATAACATTAAAACAAGGAGCATCTTTATCTTTAACCCCCCAAACATTAAATTATTTAGGTAATGCAACAGCATTTGAAACAGCAGGATATACAGCTACTATAGCAGATGTTAGAACAATGGCTACATTTAATGGAGTTGGAATTCAAACAACAGCAGCAACAACACAAAATGCTACTTCAACAACAACATTAGGAACAAATGTTTCATCAACAGTAATAGGATCTCAAATTAATTTAAGAGCAACTACCGTAAATACTTTATTTGGATCTAACTCTCAATTAAATACAACATTAACAGTAATAGGTTTAGATAGTGGAGCTAGATTAACAATACCTCTTACAATTACTAAAACAACATAAAAATGGGATATAAAAGATTAGACGCAGAAGATTTTGTAGTTAGTGCTGACGCAGTACAATCTACAGCATGGTCTACAGGAACACCAACGTTAACATCATTTTTTACTTCTTCAGTTCAGGCAGCAGGTACTTCAGGAAATTATTATTTAAGTGTATACCAATCTAATCCTTCATCAACAGGAGCGGCTATCCAGTTTGATATAGCTTATGGAAATAGGTATGGGAGTGGAAGTGAATATTTTAATAGTGCTTTTCCTAATAGAACCCCAGCTTCATCTATTTATGGTCAATATAGATCAATGATATTAGAAGATGAAAATTCAAACTTTCAATTTGGTACTAGTACTAATGTTTATACACCTAATGATTTTTGGGCATTATCAATAGATAGAGCTAGATATAAAGAAAAAATATACCCACAAACATTTAATTTAACTTTATCAGGTACAGGTGGAACATTACATTTAACAAGCAATGTTAACGATACCCAAATTCAAACATTTTTAGGTTCTTCTAGAGTATTACAAATAGTATCTGGTTCAAATGGTACAGCCATATCTGGAGGAGGAGAAGTAGTAGGATCGGGTTCTTATGGTTTATTATTTCCTGAATTAGGAACCATATTACTAAACCCAGCAGCTATTTCTCAAGCTATTCAAGTAGATTCTAATGAAGGACCTAATTTAACTAACGGAACTAATCAGGCTACTTTATATGATACTATAAATTTAGGATCTTCTTTTACATTAAACTCAGAAGAAACAATTACTTCCGATTATGTATTTGTTAGATCAAGAAACTCGGAATTTAACTATTCAACAAACCCTTCATTCATATCAGGTTCAACTGGGGAAGTAATATTTAATCAATTTATTAATAATCCCCAAACATATATTACTACAGTAGGGATGTATAATGATTCAAATGAATTATTAGCAGTAGCAAAACTTTCAAGACCATTACTTAAAGACTTTACTAAAGAAAGTTTAATAAGAGTTAAATTAGATTTTTAGGATGAATGAGTGTTTACAAGTCATTAACAACATCGGATGTTATAGTAACTCCATTTAAAGTAAATAAAAATTTTTCTTTTCAAGGTGCAAGTGCTATTACTGCCTCCAATGTAGGTATAGATAGATTTTTAGGAAAAAACACCCCCTACATTTCAGGATCGGACACAACGGGTCAAATTAAAATCCAATCACAAGCATTAGTATATGATTCTATAAAACAATTATATTACACTAATTATTTAAGAGGTGATGATGGTTCTCCTGCAAATACAGCTTCTTTTAATCCTGACGGTACTATTACTGCTGATGGTGGAGCTAATCAACCAATGTATGAAAATTATTTATCTAATACGTTATTAGCAAATAGAACTCTTTTAACGGGTTCTGGAGATATTATAGGAGTAATGTCTATACCTTCAAATTTATTTGGAGAATATATTAAACCTGGAACTTTTAGATGGAAAGCAACTAGTTTAGATATCACAGATGATGGAGAAGGAGGTTTACTTTATAGTGGAACTAAAGTAGGAGATATAATATATGAACATGGAATAGCTATTATTTCAAATTTTTTACCCTCTAGTAGACCAACTACACTTGTTACTTCGGATAATGTAACTTGTTCTTTTCAAAGTACAATGACAATATATGAATCACAGTATAAATGTACTTTTAGTCCTAATGAATATACTTATACTCAAAACCCATCTGCTATTACAGGTAGTTCAAATAGTGGAGTAGTTTATGATTTTTTAACTGGTTCATATTTTCAACCCTATGTAACAACAGTAGGATTATATAACAATGCAAACCAACTAGTAGCAGTAGGTAAATTATCTCAACCTTTGCAAAGTTCAAATGTAACGGATACTACTGTATTAGTTAACTTAGACTTATAATATTTATAATTATGGCAAAAACATTATCACAAATAGGAATAGCAACAGGACAAACTATAAAAGCTTCAGAAGTTTCCCAATCTATAGACGCTCTTACAGGAACTGAAGATTATGACATTACAATATCTGGTTCATTAACTGTAACGGGATCTACAAGTATAGATGGAGATGTATTTATTAATCCAACATCTGCTACCACAGGAACTTCTGTACTAACTATTAATCCAACCACGGGTAAAATATTTAGAACAGGTTCATATTCTAGTGGAGGTAGTGGACCAACCCCAAGTTTAGAAGCAGTAACTACAGCGGGAAATACAACTTCTAATAGTATTAGAACAGGTCCTATAACTTCAACAGGACAAATTAGCGCAAGTGGAAATTTATTTGCTAACATAACAGATAATGGTGACACAACATTTAAAACAGTAGTATACGACCCAACTACAGGACAATTATTTAGAACAGGTTCATTTTCTTCAGCATTAACTTCTGAGGGTGGTAAATTTGATGTTGGTGATGAGGAAATTGTTTTTGAGGGTGATGGTAGTAATGAAGGTGTTGGAATAAAAGGAACAGGTTCTAAAACTCTTGAAGTTACTGATAAAGATGGAAATGGTGGAAAATTAGATCTTAGTGGAGGTGATGGTAATGGAGAAATAGTGATAGGTAGAGGGGGTGCGATTCAAGGTGATACTAGTAAAGGTAAAATTTCACCTGTAGTTGATAGTAATATTCAAGAAGATGGACATTTTCAAGTACTTAAAAATGATGGAACTAAAGGGCAAATTAGTACCAATATAAAAGCAGGAACTAATACTACAATAATAGATGATAATTACAATTCAACGGGATATATTGAATTAACCGGTAGCATATATACAAAATCAAACATAACTGCATCAGGTAATATAAGTGCAAGTGGAAATTTAATTGCTAAAAAAATAATTGTAGATGCTGAAGGCTCAGACCCTAGTAATCTTGATATACAAGTTGGGAGTCCTGGCACAGGAATAGCATCAATCCCAGCAGGTAATCAAATAGGTATTTATACTTCTAATTCATATAGACTTGTAGCTACTGATTCTAAAGTCGAGATTTCAACTGATTTACAGTGCAAAAATTTAAATGTAACTGGATCAACACCATCTCATATAACAGCTTCAGGTAATATAAGTGCAAGTGGAAAAATTTCAGGTGATACAATAAGCATTATGGGAGATACAGCTTTATCTACAGATATTAATGGATATCTTTATGTTTCGAGTTCTAAAATTTTTATTAATAATTTACCTGCTGCAGATCCTGGTGCTTTAAACCAATTATACACTACCCAACTTGATGGAGTAAGAGTAATAGCTGTATCAGACGGATAATTAAATCCTAGTATTAACTAAAACAAACATATGGAATGGATAGGACTCAAAGGAGAACCAATATCAACCATTACAGACTTCCCAGATAACACATTCGGATTCGTTTATAGAATAGTACATAAACCTACAGGTAAATCCTATATAGGTAAAAAAGTATTATATTTTAATCGAAAAGTTAAATTAACTAAAAAAGATTTAGCTTTATATGAAGGTGTAGTAGGTAGGAAACCATCTTACAAACTAGTAATAAAAGAATCAAATTGGTTAGATTATTGGGGTTCAAATAAATTACTAAAAGAAGTAATGGAATTAGAACCATTAGAAAATTTCGAACGTCATATAGTTAAGACAGCACCAAATAAAAAACTACTAACATACTACGAAACGCAAATGCAATTCGTACATCAAGTACTAGAAAAACCTGATGAATATTTCAATGATAACGTATTAGGAAAGTTTTACACAAAAGATTTTGAATTATAAAATACATTTCGTATATTATAACACATGGTAAATGAGCTACTAGTTAATCTAGTCAACACAGTTTTAGGAGCAGGGAAGAGGACAGCACGAGGTAATCAAGCATACCATTGTCCTTTCTGTAATCACCATAAACC
>CAACVD010001171.1_pt1 | contig 12615 bp, 13 predicted proteins | sample 2381771 | NCBI WGS metagenome assembly CAACVD01 (sample SAMEA5211965, study PRJEB30684) | marine metagenome | biome: Marine; feature: Epipelagic; material: Water | collected 2015-10-15 | depth 15 m | reverse complement strand
TGTAGGTTACTTCACCGTTGTATTCCCCTGCATACTCTAAACTGGTTACTTGGAAAGCACCTGTGAAAGTACCAAAGTCAGGAACTAAAAACTGATAATTATTTTGACTATCTGCTAAAGCGTTTGTTTTGATAGTTGTTTCTGATGCACCGTCTGTGAATACGCCACTTCCTGAAACACTGATTGATTGAACCCCTGCTGCAGCTAATAATTGTCTCTTGCCTGAAGAATCTTTATTAGTTACATCTACTGATTCATTGTTTACTGTTAGACTTGTTGATCTAAGTCCTGCTATTGTTGTGAAAGTTTCAGGTGAACCTGCGTTACCCACTTTCATTAGCATTGCACTACCTTTTTGTGCTGCCATAATATACTCCTAAATACAGAGGGTATTTATTCCTCTAATTAAAAAATAAGGCATCTGCCACCGTATTACTTCGGTAATTGGTATTGAATCAAGTACCTAGTGTAATTGCACGAAATCTCATGACACCGTGCCGAGTTATCCCATCAGGGTCTCTCATAATGTCGCTGTACTCAAATCTAAGGTTAATTAGATTGACACCGCTAACAGTTAGACTTACATCATGCAATAAATCATGCACCTTGTCCATAATTTGTTTAGTTTGCTTTGAGCCTTTGTATCTTGACCAAATATGTATGTTAATAGTTGTTTCAGCACCTACTAGGTTGTTTGTACTGTAATCTATCGCAGTTTCTTCACCTAAGGTAATAAAAGGGTAGCTGTTACCCTCAACAACCTCGTCATACACGCCACAGGCAAGAGTACTGGTAATTGCAGACACATTAAGTGCTGTATAAATACTAGACTGTAGGGCAAATTGTCCAACACTCATCTAATTACTCCCTCTTTTTTAAATATTTGCAATATTTTAGATTTGTTTTTTCTTAATGCAGGTTGCATAAAAGGTCTTGGTTGCATATTAACAGTGCCAAACTCCAAAGGTTTTGAATAAGGCGCAGCAGATATAATTTGACCTACAATACTACCGTCTGCTTTTGTATCAACATTCATAGTTATTTGACTTACTAAAAAACCTGTATCACTTGCAGGTGGTGATAATGGTTTTGATTGTGTGTGTGTTCTGCTTGGGTCATATTTTTGTACTGTTGCGCCAGTACCACCTGCCATTACACTTGCTTTTGCAAAGTTTTCTACGACCATAGTTGATCTTGTAACTGCAGCTTTTGCGTTTCCGTGTGCTTTAGTCGTTAGTCTTTTATTTAATCTTTTTTTAAAAGATTCCAAGTTCTTAAAACTCATATCGCAATACCTTCTTCGCAGAGCAATGTAAGAAATCTATCCCTCTCGTCCACATTGATGATGCCGTTAATTGCAAAAGACCTAGTTCCAAAGGTTATCTTGCTGTTGGTGTCTATGTTCTTCATGTAGCGTATCGTGATCTCATGCGTAACCTTTTCCTGCAACATACCTTGTCTGTATATGCTGTTAGCGTTCTTGGGTTTGATGTTTGCGTAGATGGTTGCTACAGAGCCGAATGATTGTGCTAAACCACCGCCTGCATCTCTAGTATTGGTTGCTCTCTCAACCTTTACCCTATAGCGCATCTTGCCGATACTGTTAGCCATCTTAACCGAGAGCCATGAGAGAGGACGAACCCAAACCTCTATGAATGACATAAGGTGCGTACAGCGATCTCAACATGGGGGGATAGGGTAGCTTCGCATCATACATATCACCTCTGTGTTCATAAAGGTAAGCTATGTGTTGCATGATACCTAGCTTTATGGGTTCAGGAATGTTGTATGCTGATGTGTAACCAGTGACATATTTAATCTCAATGGCGTTAGCTACTCGTAAAGCTGACGGGAATGTCTCACCGTTACGCATAACCACTCTAGCAGGCTCTCTTGCACTGTCTAGGTAATACTTAGAAGCTGCAAGGGTTGTAGCCGTATCTGCATCATCATAGGTCTTAATGTGGCTCACAGAGACAACGGGCGCTCTAGGTAACACGACATAGTTCTTGTAGTAGTTTAGGTAAGGACCAGTTCTCATGCCTTCCCACAAAGGGTCATCAATATCTTCAAAGGCATCTAAGAACAAAGTAAGCGTTTGAGTCATTAAGGCTCTGCCTGTGTGTTCCTCGCAGAATCGTCTAGCAGTCTCTATGAAAGGTCTTACCACTCTCTCGTCTGTGGCATCATCTACTCTTAGATATTCCTTAACTTCCTGTAGGGTTACTGGTTCTTGTGTGGGTGCTGTGTCAACTACTAATCCTGCCATTATGCTACCTTGTCTAATAAGTAAGAGCCTACGATAACGGCATACAAGCCCCATATCATAGCTTCCATGCGAATGAATCTAGCTGAACCTGACTCTAATCTTTTATCTAGGTTCTCGTAACGGATTGCACATATCTGTTCGTGCAACTCCAATGCAGTAACATTAGTTGGCTTTTTTATCGCCCTTTTCTTCGCTACTGGTTTCTTCTTCGGTGCTATCTTCTTTGTTCGCATCTATACCCTCTAACTCCATGATGTTTTGGATATATTGAGCCTTTGCTGCTTGTTGTGATTTTAAGTCAACAATGACTTCGTTATACCTTTGGTTGGATAGCTTTAACTTCTCCTCAACAATGGACAACTCAACAAACTGTTGCTTACCCTCGTCTGAGAAAGAGTCGGCATCATGTGCAACTCCGTCTATGGTTAAAGTGTTTCCGTTTTCTTTAGCTTCTGCCATATCTTACTCCTGTAAAAATTAATATCTTAGCATCATTCAGGTGGAGTTGGGAACTCACCTAAAGGTCTGACTGATGGGTCTGCATCATTATAGACATAGAGTGCTGCAAGAGCATCTACATCCGAAACGGCATCTATCTTAGATTTCATGCTTGCTGATGCTGTTCTTACGCCAGTTCTGAATGTTGTCCAATCACTAGGTATTGCTGTGCCTGCTTCTTGTTTTCTTACCACTAACCAGTCATTAGGTTGTAGTAAGCCATAAGCTTGATTGGTTATAACCTTCTTGTGTTTGGTTTTAAGGGTGTCAAGGTCTATTGAAGTAGCCGTGCCGTAGGAAGCTGTAACCGTGTTGGCATCTGCATCAAAGGCAAACTCTTGATTGGTGTTAATATAGTAGGCTTTATCTTTAAGGTTAGAGTTGTCAACCGTTACCCTGTATAAGCCTATGCCCCTAAGTTTTGCATCTGACCATAAGGTCATCACATTTGCAGGGTACTGGTTATCCCCATATTTTGTTGCAGTAGGTCTAGTATAAACCTTTTCTACTGTCTCACTGTCTACGAATGCCCACATATTATTATCTTACCTCTATCTTGCTGTTGTTGGAATACCTGTTGATGTTGTGAATGGATTTTCTGCAAATGCCATGTAGATGTATGTGCTACCTGATACATTAGGTCCATGCGTTGCTCTCCTTACTTTAAATCCATTGGAAAGAAAATCTACAAATTGATATGTTTGCCCTGATAATTCAGCATCACTTGCATTTGGTTGTAATACATCATTTGCATAGTTGTAACCTGACCTTTTGTTATCAAATAAATGCCAAGAACCTGTTCCACTTGACTTTTTCATCATTACAAAAGCTGGTTTAAAACCTGTCCAGACCATAGGTCCATTTTGTGAACCATTGCCGACATAACTGCCAGACTTACTGTAGCCTTGTACACTGTTAAAACAATAAGCAATCATACTTGATGCATTTGTAGTTGCTCCACTACCAGTATTTAAAAGACTAGAAGTAAATGTAATTCCTGCTACTTGTTCTGCGGCGTTTGTCAAATTTAAATAAGCAAACATATTATTGCCACTTGTTTGACCTAAAGCACCTAAGTAAACAACCCAGTTATATGCAGAACTTCTATTTTTAAAAATTACCAAATCAGGCGTTACACCTAACCCATGTCCAACTGAAGCTGACGAAGTTTCATTACCAGTCCATGTAACAATACTAAAACCTGCTGTAGTATTAGCTTGTACTGTTGAAGTAATGTTTCCATCCGTATTACTAGCTGTCGTACCACCATTGGCTTTCCATTGCCATCCTGCAAAAGTTGAGTTATTCGCACCAGTATTTCCTCCATTTGTAATACTAAATCCATCAGAATTAAATGCACTTACAGTTCCATATCCTGCACCAGTATCTTCAGCTTGTGATAGGTTAGTAACAAGTCTGTTATTAACTCCTCTTGAAGAATCAAAAACAACATTATGATAGGGAGTATTTCTACTTTTTACCCATACCCAATCAGGTTGCATATTGCTATTACCATCATTAGTGATAGATTGAGCGCCCCCATTACCAGTATATAAAGCAGTCTGGAAATGTGCAGATGGGTCGTCTAATCCGTTTGTATAACTCATATTATCCGTACTCCGCTAAATTTTTAGTGCATAAGGCGTAGTAGCCTGATGGGGGTGCGTAAACAAATGCACCATATCCATTTTCGTCTGTATTTGTATGAGAATTACTTATATTTGTATATCCGCCAAAATTTGCATCTGATGTTTGATTATAATGTGAAGTCATAGGAAAAATTGTTTGGTCTGCTAATCCGTCAATATTTACATTGGTGGCTATAGCACTTCCATTTCTATAAAAAGTTGCTGTTTGTGGACTGCTATCTAAATTTAAAGCAAAACCAACCACTTGACCCCCTGCATATGTGCCTGTTACTGATGAATCATTTCTACCACTTGTACTATCTTTAAGCCAAATGTAATTTCCTTGTTCATAAAAAGCTATAGTGCTAATTACATTGTGTGAATTAGTTCCTGAAGGTGGAACACAATTTTCTGTTTGCCATCCATGAATTGTATCCGTCCCTGATGCTTTGTTTTCCCAATACCACTTACCCCTAGAAACTCCTATAGAGCCTTTTGCACCTCGCCATACACTACCACCACCACCTATTGATGATGTTCCACCATTACCAATTGTTGCCATGTTAGCAAAAGTCCACAAAGGCATCCAAGTTGCAAAATTATTAGTAGGTGTGTCAGTTGCTTGGTCTGCGGATGTGATGTTGGTTTCTGTAAAGTCATTACCATTACCACTCTCATCATCACCTAAGTCTGATGCATCTGCGAAGTCTAAAAAGAATCCATTAGTACCATAAGAGCCTGTATAGGCTTTAGGCTTCCAAATACCAGTATCATCATCAAACTCACCAAACTCTGTAGGTGCTAATGCTTGACCATCTATATGATATGTGTCTGCTGTATATCCTGAAGTTTTACCATAAACTTGACCACCTGTTGTGTAAGCACCAACATGTTGAGTATTACTATTATCAGCATGATTATTTGATGTATCAAAGTTTTGAGCAGGGTTGTTTCTTGACGCATAATCAGTAATTAACACGCCATTAACATATAACTTAAATCTATCTGTTGCTGTGCTTTGTGTAGTATCAACAGCCAACACAACATGATACCAAGCTGAAGTATCTCTAAAAGATGCTGAAGTATAACTCCTAGAATTAGTGCTGACTGCTCCAATATCTATTTGTATTGCATCAGGATAACTTGCATTTTCTGTAGCAAATCTTAGTAGCGTTCCTTCTTGACCACTTACATTACAAGCATACATTGTTTGCATATCACCTAACTCAGTTCTTTTTCTCCAAGTGCTTATGGTAAATGTTCTTCTGTTTCCAGTTGAAGATAAAACCCTACTTAAATATTCAGTATTATCAGCTTCCATTTTTACAGAGTTATCAATATCATACCCACCTGATACGGAGTTAGTTCCTGATAAAGCGAGTAAGGACATTAGCTTAGTGTAAGGTTTAGGTTTCTGCCTACCTCTAGCCACTTGCTACCGTTGTAGCGGAATGTGAATAGGTCACCCTTTGATGCTGTTGTTGTGAGAGTAGGCGCTGTATCTGCCGTGAATTCGTAGGCTGCGTTCCATGTTAGCGTTCTTGAACCTGTGCCGTCTTGTATTACTAGCAAGGATATGTATTGTCCGCTACCCACTGCGTTAGTAGGTGCAGAAAGCGTTCTGTTGCCCCCTAGCGTTAGTTTAGCGATTGGAGATGCCGAGACATCCCATGCGACTGTACTGCCGTCAGTAAGCGTAGCTTCCGTGCCTAGCTTTACTTGTAAACCTGTGAGATCAAGCACATCACCACTTACAATCTCTTTGATTGCAGGCGTTCCACTGCCGTCTACGATTAAGGGAAATCTTGCTGCCATATTTTTATACTCCTACATTTACATTACCTGCGCGACCAACTACTGTTAGTGTACCACTCGTAATGGTTATATTGGTATTAGAACTTCTACCAACGATTGTTAATGTTTGGCTTACAGAGACAGTAGAGAATGAAAGTGTGCCTGCGCCGTTTGTTGTCAATGCCTGTCCGTCAGAGCCGTCAGATACATTTAAAGCTGCAATACCTATGGCGTTGTCCGCAACCTTTGCTGCGCTTACCGCATCATCCGCAATCTTAGCCGTAGCGACACTGCTGTCTGCTAGGAGTTCACTTGGTATTACTGTATTTGCCATTAGCTAACCTCGTCCCATTGTTGATCTGTTTCGTTCCATGTGTACATCTTATCATCACTAGGATATGCGACTGGTGCTTCCCACAGGCAAGTATCTTCGTCTAGTGTCCATGATGAGTATGGTTTTGGTGGAATAAAAGCATCTCTAGTTTTGTCATAGGTATATCCTTTAGCAGCAAAATTCTTTCTAAAATTATTGTTATAAGATGTTTGTATCCATAAAAAAGAATCACCTACTGATCCTGAGTTTATGAAATCTTGTTCAGCAACAATAACCTCTGTAACAATATTATTACTATCAATCTTTGCAAAATGACTCATGATGGATACCTCACTATAACTACACCTGAACCACCTGCTGAACCTGCGACACTATTACCTGCACCACCACCACCACCGCCAGTGTTTGCCGTTCCTGCAGAACCACCGTTGCCTGCTCCGCCACCACCTGCTCCCGCATCTCCACCTGCAGCGCTAATATCTCCACCACCACCACCGCCACCTGCTCTTGTTACGGATGAACCTGTGATTGAAGAAGCTGCGCCTGCTCCACCATGACCGCCCTCTTTAGAGTTAGTGCCATCTAATGCTCTACTATCACCACCTACAGCACCCGCACCGCCACCGCCACCGCCACCGCCAAGTGCGTTAGCTCCACCGCCACCTCTGTTACCACCTGCATTACCTTGACCTGATGTCCCTGCACCACCACCTGCACCATTTGCAGAGGAATTTCTACCACCAACACCACCACCTGAACCACCTGCAGTACCACTGGTTTGAAATGGACCACCTTTACCACCACCAGTAGAGGTTATTGTAGAAAAAACTGAGTTTGAACCACTCGTATCTTGTGCGCCACCTGCCCCTACAGTTACGGTATGATCTCCTTCGGCAACGGAAAATCCTGTAGCTGTGCGATAACCACCTGCTCCACCGCCACCGCCAACTGAAGAACCACCACCGCCACCACCTGCTATGACTAGATACTCAACTGTACCTGCTTTACTTGCATTAAATGTTCCTGAAGATGTAAAGGTATGTATGGTGTAACCGCCTGCAGTTGTAATTGTTCCACCTGTGGCAGTAAATTTTAATTGTGCAGTGCCTACAGCATTATCTGCAATTTTATCTTGTGTAACGGCATCATCTGCCATGGAAGCTGTAACAACGGCATTTGAAGCAAGTTGATCTGCACCAACCGCATCATCCGCAATAGAAGCTGCACCAACTGCATCATCCGCAATAAGAGCAGAGGTGATAGCATCATCCGCAATCGCTGCAGTGGTTACTGCATCATCTGCTATAACTCTTGATGTGATCTTAGTGTTTGCCATTTATTAATCCTGCGGTAGTGGGTTATCTGTTTTAATTTGTGCAATTGCATCTTTCCATGTAGTAGTGCTATTGACTGCATCCCAATATTGCATATCCATTTGTTCTTCTAAAGATGGATATAATTTCTTTCTTGTTTCGTGTACTACTGCAATTGCATTTAATTTAGTATTGATGCTTTTAATATCATCAAATTTACTATCTTTCATATTAGTATCGTTATGACTAGATATTTGTGCTTCTGTCATTGCATAGATTTGTGTGTAAGTTAAATTTGCCATTAGTTTGCTAGTCCTTTATCTGCATAGTAGTCGTATATCTTTTGTCTATCTGTGCTTGACATTTCAGTATTTGTTGCACCCCAAGCGAATATACCTGCGTTCAAATACTCATTACTCCAAGAGCTTGTTCCTATTGTTGAACCACCACTGAATGCATTATCTGTAAATTCAAATGAATAATTGTTGCCACTAATTGCATGATTTTCAGAAACAGTATTGCCATTTTCATGCTTATAAATATGTACCTCTGAATTTCCACCATTAGGTTTAAATGTAAAAATTAATATGTATGCTTCACTAATTGTTGCGTTGACTGGAACTGCATTTGTAGCTGTAACTTGCCAATTACTTAAATTTTCTGCATAAAAATTGTAATTAGTTGAAGCTCCATTGTGTCTAATTATTTGATAGTTCACCGCATTAGAGGCTTGTCCAATATATGTTCCATAAGTATTGTTTGTTTTTTTGTTTGTAGTTACAAAGAAAAATGTACAAGCGTTGCCAGTAGTAAAAGGTAAATTTGGAAGTACGCCATTTGCATAGGTAAGAGTATTGCTTCCCATTGCTTCAAAGTAGGTATTTCCAGCAAGTGTTCCTTTGTTTGTTGTGTTTTGCAATGTTCCAGTTCTATTATTACCACTTAAATCTGCAACTGTGGTACTAGATATTCCACCTGTTACATCAGCCCAAACTTGTAGTCCACTTATAGTTGTTAAATCTTGCGGATCAGTTTTTAGATTTGCCCAAGCACTACCAACATATGCTTCTAGTTTTGTATTTGTTGTGTTGTATCTAATCATTCCAGTAGCAGCTGTTGGCTTTTGTGCCGTTGTGCCGTTTGGAATTCTAAGTGAACCAGTATTATTAGTTGCTAAATCTATATTTCCATCATGCGTGATACGCATTTTTCTATCAGTACCAATATACCAATCATGTTTTCCCGAAGTATATGAGTTATGATATTCAAAAGTACCAGAAGATACTCCTAATCCATAAATATTTGCACTATTGTCTTCATAAATTTTAAGTTTTGTTTTTGCTGCACTTCCTGCTGAGTCAGCATAGCTTGAACCCATATTTATTTCTATAGGTGTAGCAGTTGATATTGATGTACCAATAGCTCCTATACTTAAAATTGTCCCATCGTAGATAAGCGTAGATTCACCCTCTAAAGTATTAGCAGTACCACTACCAGTTATGATTCTGTTATCAGCGTTGTTGTTAATGGTTGTTCCGCTAGCTGCTGCCCATGAAACATCCGTGCCGTCTGATGTAAGGACATAGTTTGCAGAGCCTAGAGCCAATGCACTTGGATTGCCTGAAGCATCTCCTACGATTAGCTTACCTCTAGCAAGTCCTGCCATCTTAGCCAGTGTTACGGCATCATCATTGATCTTGGCTGTGGTTACATTGCCGTCTGCTATCGTGCTTGTGGTTACTGCGTTTGATGCAGGCACATTAACGGTTGTCTGTGCGAACATCATCACTTCTATGGCTGCTGAGTTAGCAGGAGCGGTATCAAATGTTAGTGTTGTTCCGCTTGTGCTGTAGGTAGCCTTGTTCTGATAAACACCGTCTATGTATACCTGTGTGTTGTTCTCATTGTTAGGTAAGGCACTTAATGTGTATGCGGTTGTTGAACCATTACCCGTAAAGGCATTCTGCACCATGCTTGTGCCTGATATAGAGGTCTTGACATGAAACACTACGATCTTTCTTGTGTTAGCAGGTGCGGTTGCAAATGTGATTGTCGTACCACTTGCTGCATAGGTTGCTTTGTTTTGGAACACACCCTCTATGAATACGATTAAGTTATCTTCGCTTGATACAGCACTGCTTAGAGTAAATGCTGTAGTACTGCCGTTGCCTGTAAAGTTATCAGTCTCCATTGCAGAAGCACCACCGCCACCTGCGATTGCACCCCACTCGTCTGTGTAGCCCTCAAAGCCTTCTGTGGTTGTGTTATATCTAAAGTAACCTGCTGCAGGGCTACTAGGTCTTTGCGCTGTAGTTCCTACTGGTACATGAATAGCATCTGTGTATGAGCCTATGTCTAATGAAACATCGGGTGATGCGTTACCAATACCTACACGATTGTTTGAACTGTCAACTTTAAGAACATTGGTGTCTATAGTTACATCTCCGCTTACTGTGAGTGATGTAAGAGTGCCTACGCTTGTTACATTGTTCAGCGTGTCTAATGCTGATTCAAAGTAGGTCTCAAAGTCAGTAAGGGCAACTTGCTTCATAGTGCCGTTGTCATTGACTACGACTCTATCTGCATCAGCTAATGTGGTTGATGTTGCGCTTGTATCACCGTCAAGAATGTTGATCTCTGCGGTAGTAGCTGTAACACCATCAAGAATATTGAGTTCTGCTGTCGTGGATGTAACACCGTCCAAGATGTTTAGTTCTGCACCTGTGGATGTTACTGCTGTACCACCAAGTGTTATGCCTGTGGTTGTAAGTCCTGCAATAACTAAATCTGCTGCAGCATATCCTGTTGCACTACCATTAACCGTTGTGCTAGGCGCAGTCTGCGTATCTTTGAATATCTTAAATGTTCCACTATCGGAAGCATCATAGTAGATACCTGCATATTTGGTTGTGCTTGATACTACATACTTACCATAAAAACCGAAGTCTGTAACATTGCCAGTATTTGCGTTTGTTAAACCTGTAAAGTTGTTATCTGTTACAACCGAGCCTGTTTGTGTGGTAGTACCTGCTACAGTCAAGTTACCGCTTACAGTAAGATTGTTTGAAACAGTTACATCATTTGGCAATCCTATGGTTAAGGTGTCAGTTGCACTTACGGCTACATCTACCTCGTTACTTGTGCCTGCTACTGTTAAGGTATCACCACCGCTTATAGTTTGACTGGTAGAGCCGTCTGTTAGCGTAAAGCTAGTTGATATGTTTGCTGTGGATGCACTGGTTATTCTACCTTTGGCATCTATTGCAATTACTGGTATAGCCGTTGCACTACCATAACTTGCTGCACTTACACCTGAAGCACCAAGAGATACTGCACCACTGCTGACTGAGAAATCACCTGTGAATGAAGCCACACCTTTATTGGAACTCGTAGCATCCTCTGCAGAGTAGGTCACTGTTCCTGAACTCTCTGCTACATCTAAGCCCTCACCTGCTGCATAAGTGATCGTGCCACCCAAAGCAACCGCACTTGTATTAGACCCGTCACTGACTGTGATACTGCTATTGGCAAGTTTTGCGTTGGCTATAGAGCCTGCTAGTTGTGCGTTGGTTATTGTTCCTGTAAGACTGCTTGTTGGGTAGTTTGTTGCATCAGCTAGATCAAATGCAGGCGTTGCATCAGAAGCACCGAGAGCAAGAGATATTCCGCCAAAGCTAACTGTAGAGTTGACTAATTTTGCATTTGCAATACTTCCTGCTAACTGTGCATTGGTAATCGTCCCAGTTAAAGACGAAGTCGGATAACCAGTTGCATCCTGTAAGTTAAATGCAGGAGTAGTATCGCTTGCCCCTAGTGCAACTGTTACACCACCAAAGTTCACGCCTGTATTGGCTAGCATGGTGTTGCTTACTGTACCGCTATCGCCTGAACCAACTATTGTTCCAGTGCTTGCAGGTAGAGTTAATGTGGGATTGCCACTAAATGCACTATGTGCAGGGGCTTGTAATTTTACATAGTGGGCATTACTAGACTCACAATAAAACAGAATGTTTGACTGAGTGCCACCATTTTTAATCTTGATTGCGCCTTGCTCTATAACGACACCGTTAGTAGAGCCACCACCTACGCCAAGAGAAGTTGTTATCTCTGTTGCGGATGGTAAGCCAATAGTTACGCTAGCTGTTTCGCTACCACTACCACTTACCTCTATTTCGTTAGATGTGCCTGCAATTGTTGAAACATAGTTGCCTGTAGTGTCTGTACCCAATGCAACTGAGTTTGCTTGTATGGTTGTGCTTATAGATATGCCTGCAGTACCGTCAAAGTTAGCAGTACCAACCACATCTCCTGTCAATGCTATAGCTCTTGCAGTAGCTAATGCAGTAGCAGTAGAAGCGTTACCTGTTACAGCACCTTCTAAGTTTGCCACCAATGTAGCTATTTGGAAACCTGTACCGCTTGTGTTGACTATGGTTGTAGGCTCTGCTTCTAGTAGTTCAAAGAGTTTGTATTTACCACTATCGTTTTGATCTCTGAATAGACCTGTAAATTGATTGTTAGAGCCTGATGCCCTGTACTGTCCGTAGAAGCCTATATCCAGTGAGTTAGCTGTGTTGTCTTTGGCTAACTTAATTAATGGGTCGTTTACATGGAGTTCATTTGTGTCTGTTGTAGTTGTTGTACCGTTGACAGTCAAGTTGCCTGAGATAGTTACATTGTCGGGCAAGCCTACTGTTACCGTTGCACCCTCACTACCTGAACCTGATACTTCTATCTCGTTTGTAGTGCCACTAATACCTGCAACATAGTTTCCTGTGG